>Ga0256828_1000725_pt1 | contig 21507 bp, 20 predicted proteins | sample CV88metaG_FD_185993 | JGI IMG/M metagenome (GOLD analysis project Ga0256828, IMG submission 185993) | Hydrothermal vent microbial communities from East Pacific Rise, Pacific Ocean - CV88 | ecosystem: Environmental > Aquatic > Marine > Hydrothermal vents | place: Pacific Ocean: East Pacific Rise...
AAAGTAACGAGATGATGGCACATACATATGCTCATCTTTATGGCATACAAACTACAGGACTGAGATTTTTCACTGTGTATGGACCATGGGGACGACCAGATATGGCACCGATGCTTTTTACAGATGCTATTCTTAATGATAGACCTATAAAAGTATTTAACAATGGTAAAATGAGTAGAGACTTTACTTATATAGATGATATAGTAGATGGTGTCATTAAAGTGATAGATAAGCCAGCTCAACCAAATGAAAATTGGGATGCTGAAAATCCTGAGATATCAAGCTCATTAGCACCCTATAAACTGTATAATATAGGAAATAATGCTCCATTACCTTTAATGGAATTTATAGAAACTATAGAAGACACTTTAGGTAAAAAAGCTGAGAAAAATTTTATGCCTATGCAAGATGGTGATGTTGTAAGTACTTACGCAGATGTGAGTGGACTTATAGAGAACTTTGGATACAAACCTGATACTAAACTAGCTGATGGAATAGCTGAATTTGTTAAGTGGTATAAGGAATTTTATGGAGAAAGTAAATAGATGAAGTATGAACAAATTAAAAATGAATTAAAAAATAGTCAAAAAATATGGTTGGTTACAGGAGTCGCAGGTTTTATAGGTTCAAACCTTGTCGAAGAGTTGTTAAAACTTAATCAAAAAGTAATTGGTTTAGATAATTTTGCGACAGGACATAGATATAACCTAGATAAAATTAAAGAAGCTGTAAGTTTAGAGCAATGGGAAAACTTTACATTTGTTGAAGGGGATATGACAAACTTCAAAACTTGTCATGCAGTTACTAAAGATGTAGATATAGTACTACATCAAGCAGCTCTTGGCTCTGTTCCTCGTTCTATTGATAATCCTATAGTATCAAATGATGCAAATGTTGTAGGTTTTTTAAATATGCTCAATGCTGCAAGAGAAAATGGAATAAAAAGGTTTGTATACGCTTCTTCATCTTCTGTTTATGGTGATTCACAAGAATTACCAAAAGTTGAAGAGAGAACTGGTAATGTACTTTCTCCTTATGCTGTCACAAAAGCAACAAATGAACTCTATGCAAATGTATTTCAAAAATGTTATGAGATGCAAACAATAGGACTACGATACTTTAATGTTTTTGGAAAGAGACAAGATCCGAATGGTGCTTATGCTGCTGTTATGCCAAAATGGATTTCGCAAATGCTTCATGATGAAGATCTCTATATAAATGGAGACGGTGAAACAAGTCGTGACTTCACATATATAGACAATGTAGTACAAATGAATATACTCGCAGGTATGACAACAAATGAAAAAGCCTTTGGTCAAGCTTATAATACAGCAGCAGGTGGAAGAGAAACACTTAATAACCTCTATAGAGCTATATCAAACAGTTTAAAAGAAAAATTACCAGAGTTAGAGATAAAAGAAGCAATTTATAGAGATTTTAGAGCAGGAGATATTCGGCACTCAAATGCAGATATATCTAAAGCTAAAGAGCTGTTAGGATATGAACCGACACATACATTAGAAGAAGGTTTGGTTGAATCTATAGAGTGGTATATAAATGATATAAAAGGAAGTAAATAATGCAAAATAGTAAAATAGCCGTAATAGGTTTAGGATATGTTGGTTTACCTTTAGCACATGCTTTTAGTGCTAAATATAAGGTAGTAGGTTTTGATATAGCACAATGGCGTATAGATGAGTTAAGAAATGCTTGTGATAGAACACTAGAACTTAGTGAAGAACAGGTAAAAGAGGCCATAGCCAATGAAATGCAATTTACTAATAAACTTGAAGAGATAGCTGAGTGTAACATCTATATAGTTACCGTTCCTACACCTATAGATAAACATAAAAAACCAGATTTGACTCCACTTATAAAAGCAAGTGAGAGTATAGGTAAAGTGTTAAAAAAAGATGATATAGTTATATATGAATCTACTGTTTATCCTGGTGCTACAGAAGAAGAATGTGTTCCAGTTCTTGAGAAATTTTCTGGACTTAAGTTTAATGAAGATTTTTACTGTGGATATAGTCCTGAGAGGATTAATCCAGGTGATAAAGAGCATACCGTAACAAAGATACTAAAAGTTACAAGTGGTTCAACTCCAGAGATAGGTAAAAAAGTAGATGAATTATATGCAAGTATAATTACAGCTGGAACTCATCTAGCACCTACTATAAAAGTAGCAGAAGCAGCAAAGGTTATAGAAAATTCTCAGAGAGATATAAACATAGCATTTGTAAATGAACTCAGTATGATATTTAATCGTCTTAACATAGACACAAACGCAGTACTCGAAGCAGCAGGTACAAAATGGAATTTCTTGCCATTTCGTCCAGGGCTTGTAGGTGGTCACTGTATAGGTGTAGATCCATATTATCTTACTCATAAAGCACAAGAAGTAGGCTATAATCCTGAGATTATTTTAGCAGGTAGAAGACTTAATGATAATATGGGTATTTATGTGGCTTCTCAAGTTGTAAAACTTATGATAAAAAAAGGTCATAAGATAGAGGGAGCAAAAGTACTTGTTATGGGTATAACTTTTAAAGAGAACTGTCCTGACATAAGAAACTCAAGAGTCATAGATGTTGTAAGAGAGCTTCAAGAATATGGTTGTGATATAGCAGTAACAGATTATTGGGCAGATGCAGAGGAAGTAAAAAGAGAATATAATCTTAATTTAGTCAAAGAGACAGATCCAGATGAATACGAAGCTGTTGTCTTAGCTGTAGCACATGATGAATATAAAAATATAACTTTAGAAAATGAAAATCAAGTAGTATTTGATATAAAATCTATAATAGATAATGCAGATGGAAAACTATAAAGTATGAGTAAACTACTTGAGCAGATAGAAAAAGGTAAAAGCCAAACAATTGAGTTTAAACTCTCTTTTCAAAAAGAGGTTATAGCTTCTGTGGTTGCTTTTGCAAATGCTCAAGGTGGTAAAGTCTTTATAGGGGTTAATGATGATGGTCAGATAGTTGGTGTAGATATACAACAAGAGAGTTTACAAAATTGGATAAACCAGATAAAACTTAGTACTACTCCTTCCGTTATACCTGACATTTCCATAGAGACTATCTCTGGTTGTACCTTAGTTGTTATAGATGTTAAAGAGTACCCCATAAAACCTATAAGTTTTAAAAATAGATACTACATGAGAAGAGCAAACTCTAATCATCTAATGAGTATGGAAGAGATAGCAGATGAGTACCTAAAAACCAAAAATAGCTCATGGGACTACTATGTGTATACTACACAAAGTTTTAATGATATAAGTTTAGAAAAAGTAAGTAAGTTTATGCAAAAGATAGAAAAAACTTTTAATAGGTCTTTTGATGATAGTCCTATGCAAGTACTTCAAAAATATGGACTAGTTAGAGATGAAAAGATTACTTTTGGTGCATACTTACTTTTTGTGAAAGATTTTTGTCTTATATCGGGTGTGCAAGCAGGAAGGTTTAAAACTTCAACAGATATCATAGATAGTATATCCCTCAATGTAGATCTTTTTACAGAAGTAGAAGAGCTTATGATATTTTTGAGAAAACATCTTATGGTTGAGTATATTATAACAGGTAACCCTCAAAGAGAAGAGAGGTATGACTACCCACTAGATGCTATAAGAGAAGTTGTTTTAAACATGATAGTGCATAGAGACTACAGAGATAGTAGTGATAGCATTATCAAGATATTTGATGATCGTATAGAGTTTTTTAATCCTAGGGATTTTTACGATGGACTTACTGTAGAGCAGTTAGAGAGTAATAACTACAAGTCTAAAACAAGAAATAAGCTTATGGCCCTTATGTTTAAGGAGTGTGGACTTATAGAGAAATATGGTTCAGGTATAAGCAGGATTAAAAAGCTTTGTAAAGAGCATGGCATCATAGAGCCAAAGTTTGAAGAGCTTACTCATGGTTTTAAAGTAACTCTCTTTAAAGAAAAAAGAGATGTCGGAGTAAATGGCATTTATGAGTTTATTTTAAAACATCAACCAGTAAGAACTATTATGATAGCTCAAAATTTCACAAGTGTAACACAAAGAACTATAGAGAGATGGATAAAACAACTCAAAGATGAAAAGAAGATAGAGTTTCGTGGTTCACCTAGAACGGGTGAGTATTTTGTTGTTTAATAAAAATATATTGAAGGTTAAAAATGAATATAATTTGTAAGGAGAATATAGTATGAAAGGTATAATTTTAGCAGGTGGAAGTGGTACAAGACTTTATCCTGTAACGAAATCGATTAGTAAGCAATTACTTCCAATATATGATAAACCAATGATTTTTTATCCTTTATCTGTTTTAATGTTAGCAGGTATTAAAGAAGTCCTTATTATCTCTACACCTCAGGATTTACCAAAGTTTAAAGAACTTTTAGGGGATGGTTCAAACTATGGTATATCTTTAGTCTATAAAGTACAACCAAACCCTGATGGACTTGCTCAAGCTTTCATACTTGGTGAAGAATTTATAGGTGATGATAGTGTTGCTTTAGTTTTAGGAGACAATATTTTCTATGGTCAAGGTTTTACTCCTCTGCTTCAAAAAGCTTCTAAGATTAAAAATGGTGCTGTAGTTTTTGGGTATCAAGTAAAAGATCCTGAAAGATTTGGAATAGTGGCATTTGATGAAAATAAAAAAGCGATAAGTATAGAAGAAAAACCAATACACCCAAAGTCAAATTTTGCAGTAACAGGACTCTACTTTTATGATAACAGTGTAGTCGAAATAGCAAAAAATGTAAAACCATCACATCGTGGAGAGTTAGAGATAACTTCTATCAATGAAGAGTATCTTAAACACGATGAGCTAAAAGTGGAACTTTTAGGTCGTGGCTTTGCATGGCTAGATACTGGAACTCATGACAGTCTTATGGAAGCGAGTCAGTTTGTACAGACTATAGAGCATAGACAAGGGTATAAAGTGGCTTGTTTAGAAGAGATAGCTTTTAGAAATAAGTGGATAAGTAAAGAAAAGCTTATAGAATTGGCACAACCTCTAAAAAAATCTCATTATGGTCAGTATATGTTAGAAATAGCTGAGGAGGTAATGTATGATAACTAAAAGTATCCTACTAACAGGAACAGCAGGCTTTATAGGTTCAAACTTTGTACCATATTTTTTAGAAAAGTACCCAAAGTACAACTTAATAAATTTGGACTTACTTACATACGCAGGAGACTTAAAAAACCTTCAAGAGTGTGAATCAAATCCTAGATATAAATTTATTAAAGGTGATATCTGTAACCGTGAACTTGTAGAATTTATTTTTACTGAATATGACATACAAGGTGTTATCCACTTTGCAGCAGAATCTCATGTAGATAACTCTATTAAAAACCCTGGAGTATTTATAGAGACTAATGTAAATGGAACTTTTACTCTTATTGATGTAGCTCAAAAGTATTGGATGAAGCAACCATTTACTTATAAAGAGAACTATAAAGGGTGTAGATTTCACCATATCTCAACTGATGAAGTATATGGTACTTTAAATGAAACAGATTTCTTTACAGAAGAGACACCTTATGCTCCAAACTCTCCATATTCAGCTTCTAAAGCAAGTTCAGATATGATTGTCCGAAGTTACCAAGAGACTTATGGTATGAATACAGTTATAACAAACTGCTCGAACAACTATGGTCCTAAACAGCATGATGAAAAACTTATTCCTACTATTATCAGAAAAGCACTAGCAGGAGAAGCTATCCCTATCTATGGAGATGGTAAAAATATAAGAGATTGGTTATATGTACTTGATCACTGTAAAGGTATAGATTTGGTTTATCATACAGGTAAAGAAGGAAATGTATATAATATAGGTGGAAGAAATGAAAGAACAAATCTTCAAATAGTAGATGCTATCTGTACAATTCTTGATTCTAAAGTCCCTCAGGAAAAAAGCTATAAAGAACTTATAGCTTTTGTAGAAGATAGAGCAGGACATGATAGACGCTATGCTATAGATGCTACTAAACTAGAGACAGAACTCAAGTGGAAAGCAGATGAAAACTTTGATAGTGGAATAGTTAAGACTATTGAATGGTATTTAGGAAAGTATAATGCAAGCTAAATATGAATTAGTAAATTTTAAAACATTAGGGGATGATAGAGGTTCTTTAATAGCTATTGAGGAAGGATATAATGCTCCTTTTGATATAAAAAGAGTTTATTATATCTTTGATACGAAACAAGATGTAGAGAGAGGTTTTCATGCACATATAAACCTTAAACAGCTTGCAATAGTTGTAAAAGGTAGTTGTACTTTTATAATTGATAATGGACAGACAAGGGAAGAAATCGAACTAACTAATCCAAATCAAGGGCTTTTAATAGAAGGTCTTATTTGGAGAGAGATAAAAAACTTTAGTGAAGATTGTGTATTAGTTGTACTTGCAAGTGAGCATTATGATGAAAGTGATTATATAAGAGATTACGATAAATTTTTAGAAGAAGTAAAAAATGATTCATAAGCTATCAGATGTTCAATCAGAAAATATTGGGAAAGATACAAATATTTGGCAATTTTGTGTAGTTTTAAAAGATGCACAAATTGGCGATAACTGTAATATCAATGCATATGTTTTAATAGAAAATGATGTTTTAATCGGAAATAATGTGACTATAAAAAGTGGTGTTCAAGTTTGGGATGGAATTACTTTAGAAGATAATGTATTTATAGGTCCAAATGTTACTTTTACAAATGATTTTTTACCACGAAGTAAACAATATCCTAAAAAATTTCTCAAGACAACTATTAAAGAATCTGCTTCCATTGGTGCAAACAGTACTATTATTGGTGGAGTCGTGATAGAAAGATATGCTATGATTGGTGCAGGTAGTGTTGTAACTAAGAACATAGGTACTCAAGAATTATGGTATGGAAATCCTGCTCAACATCAAGGCTATGTGTGTAGATGTGGACAAAAGTGTGACTATCAATTAATTTGTGATGAATGTAAAGGAAATAGAATATGATTCCATTTTTAGATTTAAAAGCAGTAAATGCACAATATAAAAAAGAGATGTTAGAAGCTTGTGAAAAAGTGATAGATAGTGGTTGGTATATTCAAGGAAATGAATGTAAAGAGTTTGAAAAAGAGTTTGCTAAGTATTGTGGATGTAAGTACGCCATAGGTGTTGCAAATGGTCTTGATGCTCTTATATTGATTCTTCGTGCATATAAAAAATTAGGATTTATGGAAGATGGTGATGAAGTTATAGTCCCATCAAATACTTATATAGCATCTATACTTGCAATATCAGCTAATAATTTAGTACCTATCTTAGTAGAACCAGATATAAATACTTATTTAATAGACTCATTAGAAATAGAAGAAAAAATTACAAGTAGAACAAAAGCTATAATGCCTGTACATCTTTATGGACAAACTTGTCAAATTGATGAGATAAATAAAATATCTAAAAAATATAACTTAAAAGTGATAGAAGATTCAGCACAGGCTCACGGAGCATACTATAAGGACAAAAGAGCAGGAAATCTTGGAGATGCTAGTGGATTTAGCTTTTATCCTGGAAAAAATCTTGGGGCTTTAGGTGATGGTGGAGCTGTTACTACAAATGATGAAGAATTAGCAAATACTATAAAAGCACTTGGAAACTACGGAAGTCATAAAAAATATGAAAACAAGTATAAAGGTGTAAATAGTCGTTTTGATGAGATGCAAGCAGCAATGCTAAGAGTAAAGCTTAGATATTTAGATGGTGAAATAGAAAAAAGAAAAGAGATAGCTAAATATTATCTTGAAAATATTAAAAATCGAAATATCATTTTGCCAACTATTCAAACTGATAGTGTTTGGCATCTTTTTGTTATAAGAACAAAACATAGAAATGAGTTACAAAATTATTTATTGGATAATTGTATTCAAACTTTGATACATTATCCTATACCACCACATAAGCAAGAAGCTTATAGAGAGTGGAATAATGAAAATTATCCTATAAGCGAACAGATTCATGATGAGGTTCTGAGTTTGCCTATTAGTGGTGTTCAAAGTTTAGAAAATACAAAGAAAATAGTAAGTATTATAAATTTATTTAAAAAGAAGGACAAAAATGGAATATAGCTTTTTATTATTATCTGGTGGAATTGGCTCAAGAATGAATGTTGATAAACCTAAACAATATATAAATATTAATGGGATGCCGATGATTGTTTATTCTTTAATTGCAATTAAAGAAATTAAAGAAATTAAAGAAATTGTAGTTAATTATCCGAAAGGTGAAAAGAAAAATTTAAAAAGAATTATTAATTTAAGTGGTATTAATAAAAAAATAACATTTGTAAAAGCTGGTCAAACAAGGCAAGAATCAGTGTATAAAATGTTAAAATGTGCTCAGTATGAGAATACAATAATACATGAAGCAGCGAGACCAATTGTAAATCAAAGTACTTTTGTTAATTTAATAAATACAAATTTTATAAATTGTGGATATATGAATGAAATACCATTTACTGTTGCTCCTGTTGATTCAATTTCAAAAACCGTTACAGGTACTTTAGATAGAAATACTTTAAGAAATGTTTTGTTACCCCAAAAATTTAATACTAAACTTTTAAAAAATGCACATAAAGTTTCTAAAAAAAATAAAAAAATTTTTACTGAAGATGCTTGTCTTTTTGTGGAAAATGGAAATCAATTTCATTTTATAGAAGGTGATTTAGATAATATAAAAATTACATATGAGATTGATATTATGTTAGCTGAAAATATTTTAAGTATTAGAGAAAATAAGCAAGGTAAAGTATAATGAATTCATTGAAGACCATTTTAATTACAGGTGCATCAAAAGGTATAGGATTAGGTATTACTAAGGTATTAATGGAAGATACAAAACAAAAATATAGATTTATTTTGATTGCTAGAGATTCAAAAGATTTTGATTTAGTTTTAAAGAAATTAAGAAGTAAATATAAAAATGAGATAATTTCTTTTAAATGTGATTTAGGAAATTCTAGTGATTTAGATAATACAATGAAAAAAATAATTGCATTAAATTATTCTATTGATTTATTAGTTAATAATGCTGGTTATACTAATCCTAAAAGTTTTTTAGATGTAGAAGTAGATGATTTTAGACATACTTTTGAAGTAAATGTAATTAGTCCGTTTAAAATTATTCAAAAATTATTTGAAACTGGAAATCATGTTAAGACTATTGTAAATTTAGCTTCAACATCTGGAATTGGTCCTAGACCAGGATGGTTAACTTATGCAACATCAAAAGCAGCAATGATTAGTATGAGTGATACATTGAGAGAGGAACTACATATTTTTGGAACAAATGTAATTTGTATTTCTCCAGGAAGATGTGCTACTGCCTTAAGAAAGACTTTAGCACCAGAAGAAGATCCAACATCTATTATGCAACCCGAAGATGTAGCAGAAGTTGTAAAGTTTCTAATTTCTGATACCGGTAAGTTTATTACAAGTCAGAACTTAATTATAAGACAATCATAAAATTTATATTAGGATTAAAATGAGTTTATTTGAACAGATAAAAACTGTGTTAAAAAGAATTCCTCTTGTGTATTATATTTATAAATGGTTTAAAAATAAAATAAAAATAATAAAAATAATGAAAATAATTTATAATCAAAAAAATATTTTAAGTCATTATCCTAAGAAGACTCCGTTAAAGGTGGTATTTGTATTAACCCATTTATCAGTATTTAAAACGCGTACAGTATTTGAAAAAATGTTACGTGATTCAGCTTTTGAACCATTAATAATTATAGCACCATATATTATAGAGAATAAGAAAAAGATGTTTTCAGATATGGATGAAATGTATAGTTATTTTTCCAAATTCAATTATCCTGTGATACATGCATATAATTATAAAAATAGCTCTTGGATAGATATACAAAAAGATGTTAAACCTGATATGATAATTATGAGTAATCCTCATAAATTAACAATGGATAGTTACTATAGTGATTTATATGAAAATTTTATTTGTTACTATGTTCCTTATTCTCATCAAATGTCAAAAACACCTAATTATATTGATCAATATAATCAATTATTTCATAATGTAATGTATAGAATATTCGCTCCTCAGTCTAGTGAATTATTAATTTTTAAAAAATATTCTGTTAGAAAATCCAAAAATATTTTAGTAACAGGTTATCCTGCTACAGAAATTTTAATGGATAGGAACTATAAAGCTAAAAATTTTTGGAAAAAACAAAATAAAATTAAGAAAAAAATTATTTTTGCTCCTCATCATACAATTGATACACCTAATTTACCATATGCTAATTTTTTAAAATATGCCGATTATTTTAAAAAGCTTGTAAAAATTCATGAAGATACTATTCAATGGGCTTTTAAACCTCATCCATTACTTAAAGGTAAGTTGAAAAAACATAAAGAATGGGGAGAAGACAAAACCAATGAATATTGGGATTTTTGGGAAAATGGATCAAATACGCAACTTGAAGAGAAAGGATATGAAGATTTATTTTTGACATCAGATGCTATGATTCATGATTCAGGTTCTTTTTTAATTGAATATTTATATGTAAATAAACCAGTTATGTATTTAACTTCTAGTTCTTTAATAATAGATCATTTTAACCCTTTTGGTTGTGAGGCATTTGATATTTGTTTGCATGGTGAAAATTTTAATGATATAGATTTATTTATTGATTCTGTTATCCAAAATAGAGACATTATGAAAGAAAAAAGAGAACAGTTTTTAGAAAAAAATATAACTCCATATTATAAAGACAAAGTTCCATCAGATAGAATTATTGAGTCTATTAAAAAAGATTTTGGAATTATTAATTAAATGAATAATATAAAATCAAAAGCAATAAAAGGTATTGTATGGAGTCTTCTAGATCAAATTATTAATAAATTAGGATACTTAATTTTATATATTTATCTTGCTCGTGTTTTAACACCTTCAGATTTTGGTTTAATCGCAATGTTAAGTATATTTTTAGCTATTTCTCAGTCTATTATTGATTCAGGCTTTTCACATGCTTTGATACAAAAAAGTAGTAATGCAACAGAAAGTGATTTTTCAACTGTGTTTTATACTAATATGTTTGTTTCTTTATCTTTGTATGCAATATTATATATCACTGCACCTTTTGTAAGTGAATTTTATAATACTCCTGAACTAACAATGCTTTCAAGAGTATTATTTTTAGTTATTATTATTAATGCTATATCTATTGTTCCAAGATCAAAATTATTAATAGATATTGATTTTAAATCACAAAGTTTAATTAATACAGCTGCAACACTTGGAAGTATAGCAGTTACTGTATATATGATAAGTGATAATTTAGGTTATTGGTCTTTAGTAGGGATGACTTTATCTAAGGCATTTTTTACTTCAGCTTTACTCTTTTTTTATGCTAATTGGTTTCCAAAAGAAAAGTTTTCAAAAAAATCTTTTAAGGTGTTGTTTTCGTTTGGGTCAAAATTATTAGTTGCAGGTCTTGTTTCAACAACTATCAATAATTTATATCTAATTTTAATTGGTCGTTATTTCAATCCAACACAAGTAGGTTATTTTCAGCAAGGATACAATTATACAAATATTTTATCTGGTATTTTATCTACAGTGATACAAGGTGTAACTTATCCTGTGATGACTTCTATTCAAGAAGATAAAGAAAAATTAGTGAAGTTATATATTCGGGTTATGGGAGCTGTTACATTAGTGACTTTTCCTATATTTTTTGGATTTGCAGCTGTTTCAAAAGAATTTGTTTTAATTTTTTTAGGTGAACAATGGATTCCGATTATTCCTATTTTGATGATTTTATCTTTTGCTCGTTTGATTACTCCTATTAGTAGTTTAAATTTAAACATATTAAAAGCAAGAGGTAGAAGTGATCTTTATTTGAAAACTGATTTGAGTAAATTACCAATGATTATTATAGCTTTGTTCATTTCAATACCATATGGTATAATTGCTGTTGCATATGCTCAACTTACTACAACTATAATATCCTTTTTTATCAATGCTTATTATCCTGGAAAATTATTTGGTTTTGGTGCACAAGAACAATTAAAACAAATTTTTCCTATATTGGTTGCTTCATTATTTATGTATGGATGTATGACATTAATTAATATTGAAAGTCTTGAATTGCAAATGATACTTAAACTTTTAGTAGGTTTTTCTAGCTATTTATTAGCATGTCAGTTTCTTAGAATTGATGCATTTTTTGAAATAAAGCAATTATTATTGCAAAAGTTAAAAGGATTAATTAAATGAAAAGTGAACAATTACCATTAGTAAGTGTAGCCATCATAACTTACAATCAAAAAGAGTATCTTAAAGAGTGTATAGAATCAATATTAGAACAGGATTATCCAAATATTGAGATAGTTGTAGCAGATGATGCTTCTAGTGATGGAACTCAAGAGATGTTACAGGAGTATAACAAAAAATATCCTGAGAAATTTGTGTTAAAATTATCAAAACAAAATCAAGGGATAACAAAAAATTCTAATTTAGCTCATTTTGCTTGTAGTGGAAAATACATAGCTTGGATGGGTGGCGATGACTTAATGCTACCAGGAAAGATAAGAAAGCAAGTGGAATATATGGAAAATAATTCAAACTGTGCTATTTGTTATCATAATTTAGATGTATTTGAATCTAATACAAATAAAACTTTATTTTATTTTAATGAAAATAGTAAGTATGAAGGTGATGTAAGGGTTGTTTTAAAATATGGAACATTTAATGGTGCATGTTCAACAATGGTTAGAAATTCAAAAACACCAAAAATTGGTTTTAATGAATTGATACCAGTTGCTAGTGATTGGTTGTATTGGTGTGAAGCTTTACTTAATGGTGGTACTATTAACTATATAGATGAAGTACTTGGCAGATATAGAAGACATGCTAATAATATAACAGGAAAAGTAATCAATAAAATAACCCAAAATGAAATAGATCATCTAAACAGTTGTAATATTTTACTAAGTCAATACCCTCAATATTCAAAAGAAATATTATATAGATATTCCGAAAATATTAGAGCTTTTAGATTAACAAAAGAAGATTTTATTAACTTTACTCAAGCAAGTTTTAGAATTAATTTTAATGTAAAAGCATTTATAAGTTTAGTTATATATTATATTACCTTTGGAAAGATGAAAAGGTAGTATGGATGCTAATTAAAAAAAATCAAATGAATATATGTAAGCTTGTACATAAAGTTAAAATAATTGTATTTATAATATCAATATGTCTATTAATATTAAATATCATAGGATTATTTATGGATAATAATTATAGAAATAAATATTTAAATGAAAAATTAATTATTAGTTACAATGATACTATAAAAAATTTAGATAATGCATATAAAAATTCATCTAATAATGAAGAAGCATTTTTAATAAATGCAGTAAAAATTTATAATAGAGGTATTATTTATAAATGGGATAAAAAATATACACAAATACCAATTACAAAAAATTATATTTTATATTTATTATCTTTTATAGATAAAAGATTTCTAGTTTTTGAAAGTAGTTATTATGAAACTGCTTTAGGGAGAGGATTTGGAATATGTTCTCAAAATGCAATAGGTTTAGCTGATTTATTATATAGAAGATACAATATAAAAACATACATGGTAGGTTTATCTGGTCATGTAGTTTTAACTACAAATGTAAATAATAGTAAAGTTATTTTAGACCCATCTGTAGGTTTGTATATACCGTATCCTTTAAATAAACTTGAAAATAATATTTCAATAGTTGAAGCTTATTATTCTGTAACAACACATCCTAAATTAGCAGAGACTTATAATAAAAGAGGTAATCATATCAGTAAAATAGTTGGAGGGGGGGGCAACATCCAATGTTAGCAAAAATAGAATATTTTTCATATATTTTAATTTGGTTAATACCGTTTATGCTTTTATTGTTAACTTTTCTAATATATAAAAAGGAGAAAGTTTTATGTGTGGAATAGCAGGATTTTGTGATTTTAACAAAAAATCAGATAAGCATACTTTAGAAAAAATGACTGATGTACTTCATCATAGAGGTCCAGATGATAGTGGGTATAGCTTTTATGAAAATGAATACTCAACTATTGGCTTAGGACATAGAAGACTCTCTATTTTAGACCTCTCAACTCATGGGCATCAGCCTATGGCTTATGAAGATTTAGAAATAGTTTATAATGGTGAAGTATATAATTTCAAAGAGATAAGAACTGAACTTGAAAAATATAATTATACTTTTGAATCAGATAGTGATACCGAAGTGATACTTAAAGCTTATCATAAATGGGGTATAAAAGCAGTAGATAGGTTTAATGGTATGTTTGCTATAGCTATTTATGATACATCTATTCAAAAATTGATTTTAATACGAGATAGATCAGGGATTAAACCTTTTTACTACTATCAAAAAGACAACCTTTTTATGTTTAGTAGTGAGTTAAAATCATTTCATGAACATAGTAGTTTTCATAAAGAGATAGACCATGATGCTTTGGGACAGTTTTTAATGTATGGGTATATATTAGAGCCGTATTCTATATTTCAATATACAGATAAATTAAGAGCTGGGCACTATATGGAGGTAGATTTAAAATCTCAAAGTACAAAAGAGATAAAATACTGGGATGTAGCAGATTCTTATGCTAAACCAAAACTAAATTTAGATGAAAATGAAGCTATAGAAGAACTAGATACTCTTTTAACATCTGCATTTAAATATAGAATGGTTTCAGATGTTCCTGTTGGAGTATTTTTAAGTGGTGGGTATGACAGTAGCGCAGTAGCTTCCATACTTCAAGCAAATACAACAAATAAGATAAATACTTTTACAATAGGTTTTAAAGAAAAAGGGTTTGATGAAGCTCCATATGCGAAGCAAGTTGCAAAACATCTCGGAACAAACCATACTGAATACTATTGCACACAAAAAGATGCACTAGATATCATCCCTACATTAGCTGAGATTTATGATGAACCATTTGGTGATAGTAGTGCAATTCCAACTATACTTGTAAGTAAATTAGCTAAACAAGATGTAACAGTAAGTTTAAGTGCTGATGCAGGAGATGAGATATTTGCAGGGTATGGTAAATATGATAAATGTTTCAAATATCATCATGATTTTAATAAACTACCTAAATTTATTAGACAATTTTCTCAAAATAGTATGGATATATTAAATCCAAAATATATCCCATTTGGAAATAAAATATATAATTTTGAAACTAAATATGAAAAGATGAAAAACTTATTAGGTACATTTTCTACATCATCTATCATGAAACAAACAAGTCATCTTTTTACTACAAGTGAAGTAAATAATCTTTTACATAAAGATTTTATAGAAAAAGAAAGTAATTTTGATAGGAATATTCAAAATCTAACAGACTTAGAACAGATGCTTTTAGTGGATTATAAAACATATCTTCCTGATGATATTTTAACAAAAGTAGATCGTGCTACTATGAGTGTAAGTTTAGAAGGTCGTGAGCCACTGCTTGACTATAGAATCATAGAATTTGCAGCAAGATTACCTGATAATTTTAAATATAGAAATGGTGAAAAAAAATGGATACTTAAAGAGGTAGTGCATAAGTATCTTCCAAAAGAGATGATGGATAGACCAAAAATGGGTTTTGGAGTTCCACTAATGGAGTGGTTTAAAGATGAACTAAAAGAGATGTTTTTATACTACCTTGATGAAAAAAGACTCGAAAAAGAGGGTATCTTTAATGTTATTGAAGTAGTAAGATTAAGAGATAATTTTTTAAGTGGTAAAAATTCAAATGCAAGAAAATTATGGAATATACTAATGTTTGAAATGTGGTATGAGAGATGGATGTAATGAATGCAAAATATATAGTAAGACTTGATGATGCTTGTCCAACAATGGATAGGCAAAAATGGGATAAAATAGAAGTGATCTTAGATAAATATAGCATTAAGCCTATAGTAGCCGTTATACCTAACAATAAGGATCTTAAACAAATTAAAAATGAATTTGATAATGATTTTTGGGATAAAGTAAGGGATTGGCAAAAAAAAGGGTGGCATATAGCACTTCATGGATATGATCATGTTTATATATCTAAAAAATCAGGTTTAGTTCCTTTTAATAATAAATCAGAATTTGCAGGTTTAAGTTATGAAGATCAATCAATTAAAATAAAAGATGGGTGGAAAATATTTCAAGAAAACAGTATAAAAGCAGATATTTGGGTAGCACCATCTCATACATTTGATGAAAATACTTTAAAATCATTAAAAGAACATACTACTATTAAAATTATTAGTGATGGCATCTCACTTTTTCCATTTAAAAAATATAGTTTTGATTGGATTCCTCAACAAGTATGGAGGTTTAGAAAAGTACCCTTTGGAACTTGGACAGGATGTTTTCATCCAAACGAGATGAGTGATAAAGAGTTTGATGATTTAGAGATATTTATAAAAAATAATCATGAAAATTTTATAAATATAAATGAACTAAAATATAAAAAGTTTTGTATTTTAAATCTATTTTTTGAAAAGATATATTGGTTAGCAAGGAAGTTTAAATAATGAAAAAAATAGTATTTGTTATCCATCAGCTTAATTTTGGTGGAGCACAAAGAGTTCTTATAAATGTTATGAATCATTTAAATAGAGATAAATTTGATGTGTCCTTAATAGTTTTTCAAAATGCTGATGATTTAGAAGGTACCCTAAATAAAGATATAAAAATTTATAAGTTAAATGTATCTAATGTTCGCAAAGGTATTTATAAACTATATAAAACTATTAAAATAATACGACCAGATATACTTTTTTCAGGAATTGCACATGTAAATCTTATCATTTCTATGATGATACCTTTTTTACCAAAACATATTAAATATATTGCTAGAGAGACAAGTATTCCATCTCAGCGACTTAAAAGTGAAAAATATCCATTTATAATTCAATCATTATATAAATACTTTTACAGTAATTTTAATCTCATTATTGCTCAATCACAATATATGAAAAGAGATTTAATAAATAATTATAAAATAAAAGATATAAAAATAGATGTAATTAATAATCCTGTAAATATAAAAGTAGAAGAGATAAATACAGATAATGTTTTATTTGACAATAAAAATATAAATCTTTTAGCAGTTGGAAGATTGCATACCGTAAAAGGTTATGATTTACTCTTAAGATTAATATCTCAATTAGATGATAAATATCATTTATATTTTATAGGAGATGGAGATGAAAAAAACAACTTAATAAAGTTAGTGAATAAATTACATATTGAAGATAGAGTTCATTTTTTAGGTTTTCAAAATAATCCTTATAAATATATGGTTCAAGCAGATTTAATGATACTTAGTTCAAGATATGAAGGATTCCCAAATGTAGTGTTAGAAGCAAATGCTTGTGGATTACCAGTGGTAGCATTTGATTGCCCCGGTGGAACAGGTGAAATAATAGAAGATGGATTAAATGGTTTTTTAGTTGAATGTGGTAATATAGAGAAATTGGCTAATAAGATTCAAGAAGCTATTTATTATAAATGGGATAAAGAAAAAATAGTAAATTTAACAAAACAAAGGTATTCAGTTGATTATATCATTGAAAAATATCAAGAGTTATTTTAGAATTATTTTTATATCCTTTATATTATTTATTTATATTTATGCAATAAAACTAAGTATGTTACCATTAGGTTTAGATAAAGTTGTATTAATATTTCTTTCATTATTAATATTTCCATTTCATATAAAAACATTTTTAACTTTTTTAAAAAATAATACTGTTATTATTAAGTATTTTGGATTATTAATATTATTATTTGCATATAATGGTTTAATTTTTAGTTTTAATATTAGTAATGATTTCACACTATTTTATTCATTAATTTTAAGATTAACAGTTTTTTATTTTCCTATTGTATTTATCTTATTTTATCTAAATGTGCATAGGCATAATAATTTTTATTTTTTATTAAAATTATTATTATTTGTAATTACAATACAATCAGTTTTAATACTAATTAGTTTTATAAACTTTGACTTTAAAATTTTTGTAGATAATCTACTCCCATATACTGGAAATATTGATGTAACTCGATTAGATAGAATGAGAGGGTTTTCTAATACTTCAGGTGCTTCTTTATCTATTGTTCAAGGTATAGGAGCATATATTGCTTTATTATTATTAGACAAAACTAATATTACTCATAATAAAATAATATATTTAATATTTATTCTAATAAATATATTAGCCTTATTATTTGTTGCGAGAACAGGTTTGGTTTTATTTTTAGTAACAAGTAGTATATATTTTTTGATAACTATATCATATAAAACATTAAAAAGTTTATTTTATATTTTATTAGGATTTATTATAATATTTTATATAGTTTTAAATTTTCAAACTATGCTTGATCCTAAGTATATAGAATTATTTTATATAAAAATTTTACCTTGGGCATTGGAATTATTTTCTAATTTATCAAATGGTTCAGCTACTACTGCTTCAAATCAAGAATTATGGAATATGATTCATTTTCCAAATAATTTTAAAACATTATGTTTTGGTGATGGTATATTTGATAGACCTTATACATTATCTGATTCTGGATATGTAAGATATATATATGCAATGGGGATTGTTGGTACGGGATTATTATTATTTACAATCATTTATCCTATTTTAACTATTATAAAATATATTAAAAAAAATAAAAAAGAATTTTTTTGGGTAACTATTCTTATCAGTTTTATGTTGTTAATTGAAATTAAAGAACCTTTTTTATTAAAACCTCAAGTATATCCTTTATTACTTCTTCTACTATTCTCTTATGTAATACATTTAAATACAGGAAAATATAATGCAAAAAATAATATTTCTCATTAACTCACTCTCATCAGGTGGAGCAGAAAAAGTCTTATCTGTTATAGTTACAGAACTTATAAAACAAAATTATCAAGTAGAGGTAATCTTTTTAGAAAAAAATGAGTTTTATAAGTTGTCAAAAGAGGTAAAAAAAACTTATCTTTCAAACTTTAATGGAAGCGAAAGTGCTTTGAAAAAACTTTTATCTATACCATTACTTGCATACAGACTAAAAAAATATATTCAAAAAAATGATATTAAACTTATTCAAAGCCATATATTTAGAGCAAATTATGTTAATGTATTAGCTAAACTGTTTGGTACCAAACATAAAGCTCAACTTGTAACAGCAGGTAGAATAAGTAGATATAAAGAGTTAGGAGTAAATGGTAAGATAAATCTATGGCTTATAAAAACTTTATATGCTAGAGCTGATATTATCATCTCAAAAGCTCAAGGTATGCAAGTAGATATGCAAAAATTTTTTACATTTAAAAATAAACAAATAGTTATAAACAATCCTTACGATATATATTATATAGAACAATTATCACTTGAAAAAGTGGATGATTTTACTTTTTATGAAGATAAGAAGTATTTAATCTCTGTTGGAAGACTTATATCTTTAAAAAGAAATCATGAGCTTATTGAAACTTTAGTAAAACTACCTGATAATGTTGAAGTTATATTTTTAGGTGATGGTAATCAAAAAGAGTATTTACAGGATTTAGTTAAAGAACTTAATTTAACCAATAGAGTTCACTTTTTAGGGCAAGTAAAAAATCCTTATAAATATATAGCAAAAAGCGATATATTTATTAGTTGCAGTGAGAGTGAAGGTTTTCCAAATGTTTTAGTTGAGTCTATGATATGCCAAACTGTTGTAGTGTCTAGTGATTGTATAAGTGGTCCAAGAGAGATATTGGGAGATAATGAGTTTGGTTTACTTTTTGATGTAGGAGATAAAGGGAAGCTTTTGGAAAATATAAATCAACTTTTAAATAATGATGATTTAAGACAACATCTTATAAAAAAAGCAAAGCAAAGAAGTTGTGATTTTAGTTTAGAAAAGATTATACAACAGTATAAAAAGGTTTTATTTGATGAATAAAAAGGTAGTTATATGTTCAAATACATCGTGGTCTATATATAATTTTAGACTAAATTTAGCAAGAGCATTAAAAAAAAATGGTTATGAAGTTGTCTTGGTGGCTCCTTATGATGAGTATAGCGAAAGATTAAGTAGAGAATTTGAATGTCATGATATATATATGAATAATAAAGGTACAAATCCTAAAGAAGATATAAAAACTACTATAGATTTTTATAAACTTTACAAAGAGATAAAGCCAGATGTTATTCTTCACTATACTATAAAAGCAAATATTTATGGGACTATTGCTTGTAGTTTGTTAGGGATTAAAACTATAAATAATATTGCAGGATTAGGAACACTTTTTATAAAGCAAAACTTTGTCACTAAGATAGCTAAATGGCTCTATAAGTATTCACAAAGTAAAGCAAGTAAGATATTTTTTCAAAATAGTGATGATTTTGAAATGTTTACAGGTGAAGGTTTAGTTGAAAAAGCTAAATGTGATGTTTTACCTGGAAGTGGTGTAGATACGGGGAAGTTTATTCCCGTAGAGGTTGAAAAAGAAGAAGATGTTTTTATATTTTTACTTGTGGCTCGTATGCTTTGGGATAAAGGGATAGGAGAGTATGTAGAAGCATCTAAACTCATAAAAGCAAAATATAAAAATGTAGAGTTTCAAATGTTAGGCTTCCTTGATGTAGATAATCATAGTGCAGTATCTAAAGAACAGATGCAAGAGTGGGTAGATGCTGGGTATGTAAACTATTTAGGTGTGAGTGATGATGTAAAAGTAGAAATAGCAAAAGTTGATAGTATTATTTTACCATCTTTTTATAGAGAAGGAACTCCAAGGGTGTTGTTGGAGAGTGCTAGTATGGCAAAACCTATTATCACTACTGATAATGTAGGGTGTCGTGATGTTGTAGATGATGGGGTAAACGGTTACTTATGTGAAGTAAGAAATCCTAAAGACTTAGCTGAAAAAATGGAAAAAATATTACAATTATCTGAAGAGGAACGAATCTTAATGGGAAAAAAAGGAAGAGAAAAGATGATAAAAGAATTTGATGAACAAATAGTTATTGATAAGTACTTAAATGCTATTGAAAATTGTTTGTAGATAAAAGTTATGCTTGTATATTTCTTTGTAACAGCAATACTCTCATTCCTAACAGTTTTTTTTTTAAAAGTAAATGCTCAGCGTTTCAGTCTTTTAGATATCCCAAACGAAAGAAGCCATCACTGCAGTGTGATTCCTCGTGGGGCTGGTATAGGTTTTGTGGTGAGTTTTTTTCTTGCAACATCCTTTTTTCATTTTGATTTGATATTACAGTATTGGTATATATATGTGGCTATTACTATTGTTTTTGCTATAGGTGTAGTTGACGACAGGTATGAAGTTTCTGCAAAATTAAAGTTTATTGCTATATTTATTGCAACATTTCTTTTATGGTTAAATGGTCTTACTATAGACACCATAGGAACTTGGTTTGGTTATGAAGTTACTTTACCGA
>Ga0256828_1000727_pt1 | contig 21475 bp, 24 predicted proteins | sample CV88metaG_FD_185993 | JGI IMG/M metagenome (GOLD analysis project Ga0256828, IMG submission 185993) | Hydrothermal vent microbial communities from East Pacific Rise, Pacific Ocean - CV88 | ecosystem: Environmental > Aquatic > Marine > Hydrothermal vents | place: Pacific Ocean: East Pacific Rise...
TATGAATCGCTAATTCAGCCAATTATAATTATGATAACCCTGCCACTAAGTATTATTGGAGTTATGTTAGCACTATATTTGGTTGGAATGCACTTTAGTTTGTTTGTAATGATTGGATTTATGCTATTAATGGGAATGGTTGGTAAAAACGCCGTTCTAATTGTTGAGGTAGCAAATGAGATGGTGCAAAAAGGTTTAGATGTAACAGATGCACTTTTAAAAGCTGGTAAAATGCGTCTTAGACCAATTTTAATGACAACTATTGCTATGGTCTTTGCAATGATACCACTAGCAATTAGCAACTCTCTAGGTAGCGAAACCAAAGCCCCAATGGCAATTGCAGTAATTGGAGGACTACTTAGCTCTATGCTACTAACCCTATTTGTAGTTCCTGCACTTTATAGAATTATCTACCCAATCGATGCATGGCTAAGAAAGTGGTATGAGAGAAAGAAAATAGAGTAAACTTTAATTTTGTTTATAAAATTTTAAATTCCCTCTTTAGGGGAAATTAAATTACTTATTTAATTAAAAATTATTAAACACCAATACACTATAAAAAAACTAAAAATTGACTCTATATTAATTAACATCTTTTGCTAAATAAAGTTTTTCTCTTAAATTATTAGAGGCTATATATGTTATTAATCTTCCATCTTTTCCTGCAATTAATAATTTATATTTTACAAGTTCATTTAGATATTTTCTTGCACTATTAGCAGATATATCATACTCTATTGCTATTTCATTTGCAGTAAAGACTTTTCCAGGGCTTTTGATAGCTTTTTTTAATATATCTTTTTGTTGAAAATTAAATCTATTTTTTAAGAAACTATTTTTCAAAAGCTCTTCTATCTCTTCAAACTCTATGCTCTTTTTTTGCAAATAAGCTAAAAGTTCATCAATAGCTCTTAATATAATATCCACTTGATAATATATAAAATAGGTCAAATCATTATCATCTATTTCACTATACAGATAAGATAATCCATACTGTTTTGGCGCCTCTTTTAGTAGTTTACTTATAGATATATACTCAAAATAATCAAAACCACTCTTTAGCATATACCAATAAAATATTGCTCTTGCCGTTCTTCCATTTCCATCTGCAAATGGATGTTCATAACCAATTGCAAAATGCAAAATAATAGCTTTTATTACTGGATGTATAAAATTTGCACCATCTTCTCCTGTATGATCACTATTTGCAAAGTCGCATAATTTTTGTAATCTTTTAGCAATATCTTTATAGCTTGGAGGTTGATGTAAGATATTATCATCTAATCCATCAGAGATAATAATATCATCACTAACTCTAAATTCTCCAGCAATATTTCCATTGCTATTATTGCCTCTAGTTGCAATTTTATGAAAATTTAAAATCATATCAATACTAAGCTCTTGACTCTTTACTCTTTTAATCTCTTTCATTAAGAGATAATTATTTATTATCATCTCTTCATCTTCTGTTTTAGGTTTTTTTTGAAGAGTTAACATCTCTTTTGCCACTTTTCGTGTAGTAGAAGCACCTTCAAGCTGTGAGCTACTAATTGCTTCTTCTATAACTAATGATGATATTAAAAATCTACTTTTTATTGAGTCTGATGGCACAATACCTTGCCCAGCTAAATTAGTTATTTTAAATAGCTTAGCATTTAAGCTATCTGGCACACAATAGTTAAATGCATTACCAAATTTATCTTTAAGTGAAATAGATTTTAAAATATTACTTCTAGCCCATTTCGTAGCAAACCACGCTTTTTTTTCATCATCTCCATCTTTAACTCTCCACTTAAACTCACTCCAATAAAGATATCTACCTTTAGAATCTATCTCTTTATATTTTTGAAGATACTTAAAATCTAACAACTCTGTATTATTAAAGTTAAATATAAATGGTGCCTTTTCTACTATATTTTTCGCCATATTTTTACTTTAAACTCAAATTTTTATTTTTGAGTTATTATAACATATTTCTTATAAAATAACTAATTTTAGGGTATATAAATAGTATATGCTTTTAGTTAGAGTTAAAATTTTATATAAAAAATAAGATAAAACTCAAATTTAAAAATTTGTAAAATAATTTAATATTTAGCAAAAAGGTTACTTATGAGTGCTTGGATATATTTAATTTTAGCAATAGTTTTTGAAGTTATTGGCACAACATCTATGAAAATGAGTGAAGGATTCAGTAAATAAGTGCCATCAATTGCTATGGGTATTTTCTATCTTCTTTAATTAACGGCTTTAACCCAGATTATGCATTAGAGTTGCTTTATATTTTGCTAATGCTTTGTTTTTGGATGTTTATAGAAAATTTGAGTTTAACCCAAAGGTTAATCGATGATTTTCTATGAATACCCAAGAACAAATGATTAGTAAAAGATTTGCAATTTCTATTGCATATTCTGGGTTTAACTTATGCTTTAAAAAAAATAGATATGAGTATTTGGGCAGGTGTTGGCACAGCTTTAATTACAGCTATTGGAATTGTCTATTTTAAAGAGCCTTTAACACTCATAAAATTAATTAGTATAACTTTAATAATTGCTGGAGTTGTAGGGCTTCATTTAAGCCAGAATATGCATTAATAGATAGAACTATCCCAATTCATAATCTGGGTTTAATCCCTTAAATATAGTTAAAATATCTACTTAAAAACATTAGCAAAATCTATTTTACTTTTGCAACTATTATCTAAATCAAACTCAAAACTATCAGCTTTTGTTCCCTTTTTAATATGTTTATACTCTTTACCTTGCAGTTCATATATATCAAAAACTTCACTATTTGGCTCTACAATAATATAATATTTTACACCCTCTTGCTGGTAGAGTTTATATTTTGTTGTAACATCTTTTAGAGCAGTGGCTTTAGATAAAACCTCTACAATTAAAGGTGGAGTTTTACTAAAGTATTGATTATTTGTATCTTCACAAAAAATTGCAACATCTGGTTGCACAACTGTTGTATCATTAACCTTCCAATCAATTGGAGAGATATAAACATCACACTCTTTGTTTTCACATTCAAAGTTGCTATCTAACTCTTTTGCTACACTAAAAGTTACCTTTTGATGCTTAGGATAAGGGGCAGGAGACATTGCATAAGCAACTCCATCAATTATCTCCCAACTACCATCCCACTCTTTATAGTCATTATAAGTATAGTATGGAAAGTTTTCATAATCAATAGCCTCTAACACAATATCTCCTTAATATAATCTTTTTATAATTATACCATATATTTTAGAACTTTATTTATATGCTATCTCCACTCTGAGAATGACGCTTTTTAAGCATTCCTTTCATACTTAAATAGCTATTTAATGCACCTAAATATGCTCTTGCACTTGCTAACATAGTATCAATACTTAAGCCATTTCCTATAACTGCAGGTTCATCTTTGTTAAAAGCAACTTGCACATTTACACTTGCAAGTGCATCTTTACCCTGAGATACAGACTTTACTTTATAATCTTTTAGCACCCCTTTATGCCCTGTTATTCTATCAATAGTTTTAAATACAGCATCTATTGTGCCATCTCCAATTCCAGCATCTGTTAGCTCTGCTCCATCTGGCATTTTAATTGTAACTGCAGCACTTGGCACTCCACCTGTTGAATCCATCAACTGAAGAGCCACCAACTCATAAGCTTTATCAACTTTTGCCATATTACTTGTAATCAAAGCTCTTATATCATCATCATAAATATCTTTTTTCTTATCTGCCAACTCTTTAAAACGCTCAAACGCTTGATTTAACTCATTAGACTCCAACTTAAAGCCCAACTTCTCTAACTTATCTTTAAATGCAGCACGACCAGAGTGTTTACCCAAAACTAAAGTATCTTCTTTATTTAAGCCAATCTCTTCTGGAGAAAATATCTCATAAGTTTGTTTATGTTTTAAAACACCGTCTTGGTGTATTCCGCTCTCATGTGCAAATGCATTTTTGCCAACTATTGCTTTGTTTGGCTGAGGCTCAATGCCTGTTATACTTGCTACCATACGACTAGATGGATATATCTCTTTAGTATTAATATTTGTATAAACATTGCTAAACATATCTTCACGCACCTTTAAAGCCATTACAATCTCTTCTAAAGCGGCATTTCCTGCTCTTTCACCTAAGCCATTAATTGTGCATTCAACTTGTCTTGCACCATTTTTTATTGCCTCTAAAGAGTTAGCAACTGCTAAGCCCAAATCGTTATGGTTATGCACCGATATTATTGCGCGATTACCTATATATTTATGCATTTGGCTAATCATATCTGCAATTTCACTTGGCATTCTAATACCCACAGTATCTGGTAAATTAATAGTTTTAGCCCCAGCTTCGATTACTGCATCGCTAATCTCTTTTAAAAACTCTATATCGCTTCGCCCAGCATCTTCACAACTAAACTCAACATCATCAACAAAGCTTTTTGCCAACTCTACTGCCTCTACAGCCTTTTTAATAACTTGACTTGGAGTCATCTTTAACTTATACTCCATATGTATAGGGCTTGTTGCTATAAATGTATGAATTCTCTTTTTTGGAGCATTCTCTATTGCACGAGCTGCTTCTGTAATATCATGTTCTAATGCCCTTGCAAGTGAACATACAGTTGAATTTTTTACAACTTGAGCTATTTGATTAATTGCTTCAAAATCTCCACCACTAGCTGCCGCAAAACCAGCTTCAATTACATCAACTCCTAAGCGCTCTAACTGCAATGCAATTTGAATCTTCTCTTTTGTATTCATTGAAGCACCAGGACTCTGCTCTCCATCTCTTAATGTTGTATCAAAAATAATAATTTGTTCTTTGTTCATTCTATTTACCTTTTTATATTATGTTTAAAATTTGTTTAATGTTGCGTGTTTAAAAAAAAATGGGATAGTATTATAAAGATAGCAGGAGAATAGAAGAGGCTTTAGTAAAAAATTTATTAATATGTATAATGCTAAAATACATCTTCTATCCTTTTTTGAAATCATTTTATATTATTTTATCACACTTTTATTAAATTTAACCAAAAATTAAACTTTTTTTACTATAATTGCCAGACTATTTTTAATTGCTGTCTCGCATCGGGCGTTGCAGTTTTTAAAATTTATTAAATAGAGGAAAATATTATGAAAAAAGATATTCACCCAAATTATGTTGATTGTAAAGTAACTTGCGCTTGTGGAAATAGCTTTACAATTAAATCTATTAAACCAGAGATGTCAATTGATATTTGCAATGAGTGCCACCCATTCTTTACAGGTTCTGAAAGAACAGTAGATACTGCTGGTAGAATTGATAAATTTAAGAAAAAATATAATCTTTCTTAAATTTTTGCCCCTTTGTGGGGTTGCTTAAATGTTAACACTCCTCCCTACTCCTATTGGTAATATTGCTGATATAACCTTTAGAACAATTCAAACTTTAGAAAATACTCAACTTATTTTATGCGAAGATACTCGTGTTACAAAACAACTACTAAATATTTTAAAAGATAGATACAACTTAGAGTTAGCAAATGTAGATATAATCTCTTTTCATGAGCATAATGGCAAAGAGAGATTAAAGCAAGTTGCAACTAGATTAAAAAAAGAGAATGTTGTATATATGAGCGATGCTGGAATGCCTGTAATTTCAGACCCTGGGCAACTGCTTGTAGAGTATTGTCAAGAAAATAGTATAGAGTATGATGTTTTGCCAGGAGCTAGTGTAGCACCACTTATTTATGCAGCAAGTGGCTTTAAAAGTGGAAAATTCTATTTTTATGGATTTTTACCTCAAAAAGGAGCCTTAAGAAGCCAAGAGCTTAGAAAAATTATGCAAAATGGTTTAGATACAATTATCTATGAAGCTCCACACAGAATTTTAAAACTTATAGAACAAATTTGCCAAATAGATGAAGATAGAGAGATTTTTTGCACAAAAGAACTTACAAAAAAGTATCAAAAATATTACAAAAAAAGAGCAATTGAGCTTTTAGATAAATTAAAAAACGACTCCCTAAAAGGTGAATGGGCGCTTGTTATAGAAGCTAAAAAATATAATGAAGCAACACTAAATTTATTAGATATTAAAGAGATAGATATCCCACCTAAAGCAAAAGCCAAACTTTTAGCAAAATTAACTAATAAAAGTGTTAAAGAGTGCTATGAAGAACTAAAAACTAAGAGATAATCAATAAAAAGTAAATAAAAATACAAACTCCCAACTCAACCACCACCAACTAAAACACTAAACACTAAAACCTATCACCTAAAACCTAAAACCTATCACCTAAAACCTAAAACCTAAAACCTAATTACCAATTTCTAATTAAAAAAAGGGTAAAATCTCATATGATTATTTACGGAAAACAAGCATCTCTTTATGCACTTAAAGAGCATAGCGATAAAATAGAAACAATTTATGTTAATAAGCTTTCAATATTGCCAAAAGAGTTATTAAAAAAGTATGGCTCTAAAATTAAGACAATAGAGAATAAATGGGCGCAAAAGCTAAGCCGTGGTGGTAATCACCAAGGTATTTTAGTAGAGCTAAATGAGCCAAGAGAACCATCTTTAGAAGAGATAAAAAGAGGCGATTTTATCTTAATTTTAGATGGCTTAACTGATATTGGAAATATTGGAGCAATTATTAGAAGTGCTTATGCTCTTGGTGTTGATGGAGTTTTTGTAACAGGCATTAGGCAAATAAACTATTCAGGTGTTGTTAGAGCAAGTTCAGGTGCAGCACTTGATATGGTTCCAATTGTGCATCCAAATATTTTAGATTTAATAAATGAGCTAAAACAAGTTGGATTTAAAATTTATGGTGCCGATTTAGATGGAAAACCTTTGCAAAATGCCTCTTTTAATGGAAAAAGAGTGCTTGTTTTAGGTAGTGAAGATAGAGGTATCTCAAAAAAAGCAAAAGCTAAGCTTGATGAGATTTATAAAATTGAGATGAGAAGAGAGTTTGACTCTCTAAATGTTAGTGCAGCAGCAGCAATATTTTTACATAGGATGAGTTATGCAGTTAAATGAATTAGTTAAAAATTATTCAATCAATACAATTTCACAAAAGACAAATATAGCAATAGAAGTTTTAAAGAAATTAATCAATAAAGATTGGGAAAATCTACAACGAAGTAAAGTTAATGGTTTTTTACAAATTATTGAAAGAGAGTTTAATGTAGATTTAAGTGAAATCAAAGAGGAGGCAAAAGAGTATTATAAAGAGCATAAAGATACTAAAGCTTATAGACCAATAGATTTAGTAGATGCTCAAGTAGAGGGTGGAAGTAGCAAAAGATTAATTACTAATATTTTAACATTTGTTATTTTGGCTCTTGTATCTTATGCAGTTTGGTATTATTTAAGTCAAAAAAACCATAACAATTTTACTAGCGAAACTAATAGTAGCAAGGGTCTGTTTAGAAATAGTTTAGATACAGCAAAAAATTTAATTAACTCTACAGACAACAATAGTAACAAAGATATTGAAAATAATAATTCACAAGAAGATAAAATAACTTCAACAACAACTAATAAGGCTGAAGTTAATAACACAAATAAAGAGCTAAAAGATAGCAATAGCAGCGAAGAAAAAAGAAAATTTGATATTGAGATAAATGCTTCTAATAAAACAGAAGAAACAAATAATACAAATGAGCAAATTAGCAAAACAATTCCTCTTGTTGATACCCCAAAAAGCGAAGATACAAATGATACTCTAAATAAAGATGAGAGTGTAGCTAAAGATATTAATGTAACTAAAAATCTTGAAACAGAATATAACAACTCAACACAAACTAAAAATGACTCAAACAGTAGTGATGTAAGCAGCATAAAAGCAGATGAAAACTTAACAATGCAAGATAAAGATTTAACTAATGAGCAAAATAATACTGCCACAAAAGAGCTTAAAAGCATAACAATTACACCAACTGTTAAAAGAATATGGATAGGAATTTATAACCTAAAAACAAAAAAAAGAGTTGTAAAAGTAGCCACAAGTGCTTATACATATAATAGTGATGGTGGTGATGTAGCTATAGTAACTGGGCATAGCCGATTTAAAATAGCCACAAATACTGGAGCAACTAGTGAATATCACGATGCAGGAAAGAAAAAATATCTTTTAATTTCACAAGATGGAATAAAAGTTTTAACAAAAAAAGAGTATAAAGAAGTAACTAATAAAAGAGCTTGGTAAGCTTAGGAGATAAAATGTTTGATGAGATAAGATTTAATAAAATAGATAGATTGCCAGAGTATGTTTTTGCTGTTGTTAATGAGCTTAAAATGGCAGAGCGACGAGCTGGAGCAGATGTGATTGATTTCTCTATGGGAAACCCTGATGGACCTGCATTTGAACCAGTAATTAATAAGCTTATAGAGTCAGCAAAAAAACCACACACTCACGGATATAGTGCAAGTAAAGGTATTTATAAACTGCGTCTTGCAATTTGTAAATGGTATTTAAGAAAATATAATGTTGTCTTAGACCCAGATAGTGAAGCAGTTGCTACAATGGGTTCAAAAGAGGGATATGTGCATTTAGTTCAAGCTATTACAAACCCTGGTGATGCAGCTATTGTGCCAGATCCTACATACCCTATTCACTCTTACGCATTTATTCTTGCTGGTGGAAATGTGCAAAAGATGAAACTTACATTTAATGAGCAAAATTTTGAAGTTGATGAAGATAAATTTATAGAAGATTTAGAGTATGCACTTAAAAACTCTGTGCCAAAACCTAAATATTTGGTTGTAAATTTTCCACACAACCCAACAACTGCCACAGTAACACTAGATTTCTATGAACGCTTAGTAGAGATTGCAAAAAGAGAGAGATTTTATATAATAAGCGATATTGCATATGCAGATATTACCTTTAATGGATATAAAACTCCATCTATTTTGCAAGTAGAGGGTGCAAAAGATGTAGCAGTTGAGAGCTTTACGCTAAGTAAAAGCTACAATATGGCAGGATGGAGAGTAGGATTTATTGTAGGTAACAAAAAGCTTGTTGGAGCTTTGCAAAAGATGAAATCTTGGCTAGATTATGGTATGTTTACACCAATTCAAGTTGCTGCAACTGTAGCACTTGATGAGTATGGAAATTTAGTTGATGAAATTGTAATTCCAAAGTATAAAAAGCGTCATGATGTTATGATAGAAGCATTTAAAAATGCTGGTTGGGAACTTGGAACTCCAAATGCAAGTATGTTTATTTGGGCTAAAATTCCAGAAATTGCAAGAGATATGGGAAGTTTAGAGTTTTCTAAAGAGCTACTTCTAAAAGCACAAGTTGCTGTTAGCCCTGGTATTGGCTTTGGAAAGTATGGCGATGAGTATGTTAGAATTGCATTAATTGAAAATGAAAAACGCATTCGCCAAGCAGCTAAAAATATCAAAAAGTATTTAAGCGAACTAAAAGCAAAAAAAGAGGCCAAAAAATGATAAAAATAGGAATACTTGGAGTTGGAACAGTAGGTAGCAGTGTTGCAAAAATTTTAGCAGAAAATGCAGATATTATAGAGGCAAGAGCTGGTAAAAAGATAGTTGCTAAAAGTGGTGTAGTTAAAAATATAAATAAAGATAGAGGAGTAGATATTAAAATATCTAATAATCCTCTTGATGTTATAGATGACCCAGAAATTGATATTGTAGTAGAGCTTATGGGTGGGGTTGAAGAGCCTTATGAACTAGTAAAAAAAGCTTTAGCTAATGGTAAAGCAGTTGTTACTGCAAATAAAGCGCTTCTTGCTTACCACCGTTACGAATTACAACAAATTGCAGGAGATTTACCACTATTTTATGAAGCAAGTGTAGCTGGTGGAATACCAATTATAGGCGCTTTGCGTAATGGACTTAGTGCAAACCATATAGAGAGTATTGTTGGTATTCTAAATGGAACTTGTAACTATATGTTAACAAAAATGATAAAAGAGGGTGTTAGCTATGAAGATGTCTTAAAAGAGGCACAAGAGCTTGGTTATGCCGAAGCTGACCCTACTTTTGATGTTGGTGGTTTTGATGCTGCTCATAAACTCTTAATTTTAGCAAGTATCGCCTATGGCATTGATGCAAAGCCTGAAGATATTTTAATTGAGGGTATTGAAAATATATCTCAAAGTGATGTAGAGTTTGCTAAAGAGTTTGGCTATGAAATTAAGTTGCTAGGAATTGCAAAAAAAGGTAGAGATGGAGTTGAAATTAGAGTTCATCCAGCACTTGTAAAGAGTAGCAATCCAATCTCTAAAGTTGATGGTGTTATGAATGCAGTTAGTGTAGTTGGTGATAGAGTTGGGCAAACAATGTTTTATGGACCAGGCGCAGGAGGTGATGCAACTGCTAGTGCTGTAATTGCAGATATTATAGAAATTGCAAGAGGCAACCGTGGACCAATGCTTGGCTATAAAAAAGGGCTTGAGAGTGGATTAAAACTTGTTAATCCAAATAAAATTGAATCTAAATATTACTTAAAATTAAAAGTAATTGATAAACCAGGTGTTTTAGCAGCAGTTACATCAACTCTAAGTAAATTTAATATCTCTATCTCTTCTGTATTGCAAAAAGAGTCTAAAATTGAAGATAGAGTTAGACTTCTTTTAACTACACATCTTTGTCAAGAGAGTGATATTATAGAAGCAATTAATGGACTAAAAGAGCTTGATTGTGTTGGAGATAATGTAAGTATGTTAAGGATTGTAGAGTAGAATTAAAAATTTTAAATTTTTAAAGGAGTGGTATGGCTAAGGCAAAAGAACACTACTTTGATATTAGTGCAAAACTTGATTTTATGGAGATGAAAAATGCTATAGAGCAAGTTAAAAAAGAGGTTTCTACACGCTTTGATTTTAAAGGTGTAATGGTAGAGATTGAGCTTAATGATAAGCATAAAATTTTAACACTCTCAAGCTCAAGCGATAGCAAAATAGATGCTCTAAAAGATATTGTAATATCAAAAATGATAAAAAGAGGCTTAAGCCCAAAATCATTAGAAGAGTTAAAACAAGATGGCATTAGTGGTGGCAATATTAAAGTAACTTATAAAATTGTTGATAGCATAGAAAAAGATGAAGCCAAAAAAATAGTTAAAGCAATTAAGAATTTAAAATTAAAAGTAACACCATCAATACAAGGTGATGAGGTGCGTGTTAGTGGTAAAAAGATAGATGATTTACAAAAAGTTATTACAGAAGTTAAAAAACTAGATTTAAAAGCACCTCTTAGTTTTGGAAACTTTAAATAGGAGCATACTTTAAAAATGCTCCAACTAATAAAGATAGCAATATCGTAAAAAATATCATATAAAAATTTCTCTTTTTTTCAGAAAATTTTTCCTCTTTATCTATAAACTCTACTATTTTAATAGCAGGATATGCCATAAACATAAGCATTACAATAGAAAAAACTAAAAACTCTACTATATCTATCACTACTTCACTCCATAATATCTATGAACAAAATCTACTTCATCTTTTGTTTTTAACTCTACAGTTTTTAAAAGTTTATTAGAGTTATCATAAATTTCTAATTTATTATCTTTTATTTTTAAGTGTTTTTTACCCCAATTTCTCTCTAACTCTTCAAATCTTTTGAATAGTTTTGTATTCTCTGGCTCCTCTTTAAAATTTTTATCCTCTTTACTTAATATCTTTAAACCACCAAAACTTTTTTGAAAGTAATATGGTGAATACTCTTTAACTATTTTATAAACTCTTGCATTTTTAGAAGATGGTTTAGAGTTTATAAAAGTTACTATTGATATAAATAAAAATCCTAAAAATAGTGCTAATGGCAAATACTTCTTCATAAACTTCCTTTTTTTATAACTTTAAACTCTCTAAATAATCTAAGCATTTAGAGAATTATTTAAAATAAGTATAGTATTTTATATTAAAAAGAATATTGATATTTATCAATTAATGCAAATTTAATATATGCTAAAATTAGCAAAGGAGGCAAATTATGAAAGATTTTTTTTATCTTGAAGGGGCATATTTAATTTTAGGTGCTATTATTTTAGCTGTAACACTATTTGTAACAACTCGTCCATTTATGGGCAAAGGTAGTGTAAAAAAAGGAATGATTTCTGTATCATTAGTTATTTTACTTGCTATTTTTGCACACTTTTTTATAACAAAAAATAGAATGAATAGTGTAAAAGAGGCTTTTAATAGTAACAAAGTAGTGCTTTGCGAAAATAGAATATACACTAAAGGTGCAAATTTTGTTACCATAAAAAACAATGGTAGCTGGAAAATTATTGATGATAATTTTATATCTCCTAACTACACAAGAAAATTCTTCTTAGCTAGATGTATCGTAAAAAAGTAACAACTCCTACAAATACTATTTACTCTAATTTATTGGAGTAAAAGTATCTTTTTATAAAAAAAAATAATTATAATTTTAAATTTTATTGATGTAAGTCAATTAATTTTCTCTTTAAAGATTTTATAATTGTATTGTGCTAATAAGTAAGCACTATTTAAAAAGGAGAAAAAATGGAACCATTATTTGTAAGACCTGAAATTGCGTTAGACCAATTTTTACCAATTTTTATTGTTTCAACGCTAGTTTTAGTTTTTGGTGTAGCTTATGCCGCATCTGTAACTCTATCAAAAATGGGTTACTTATCTAAAAAATGGTTCTATTTTAGTTTTGTTTTTTGGATATTGCAAACTTATAGCTTATACGACTTGGCTATTAGGATTCATAGTAATTCATTTACTCAAAAAACATTGATTATTACTATGATAGCTTATCTTTTTATACCTCATCTATATTTTAGATTTATCTCTGATATAGATAATAGGTATGAAAAGTAAATTCATTTATTAAAGGAGGAAGTATGGCACAAAATCATTCAGTATGGACAAGCATACGATTTTGGCGACAATCTGCAGCTTGGGTAACAGGCTTTGCTGTAGTATTGCTAATTTTGCTAACATTTGATACTATGGGACAAATTACAATGGGAACAGATGCCGATTTACAAAAAGGTATCACAAAAAGAGTTCCTGCACCAACTGTAATTAATTACCACATAGGTTATAAATTTAGTGAAAAGAGAGGACATGAAGTTCCAGTTATTGGTAAAAAAGAGCCGTTTTTTGGAAAAGAGTGGAGTCCAAAAGAGGCAGCTGCTCTTTTACATAAGGGTAAATTAACAGAACAGGCTAAAAACTGTATGGATTGCCATACACTACTTGGAAATGGTGCATATTATGCTCCTGATTTAACAAAAGCTTGGATTGATCCAAAATGGAAAAGTATGATGGCAATGACTGGTAAAAAAACAAGAGAAGAGGCTATGGCTGAATTCTTACAACATCCAGAAAGATACCCTACACATGCAAGAAGAATGCCAAATCTAAAAATTACACCAGATGAGGCAAAAGCTCTTGTAGCATTCTTAAAACATATGAGCTCAATTGACACAAATGGATTCCCAAGAGGATTCTCAAAAGGTGTAAAAGAGTTCGAGGCAGGAGGAACATATGCTCACTAGTATTAAAAATCACAATTTACAATATGAGACTCAAAAACTTGGGATGATGTATTTTAGAGTTGCAATAATTCTTTTTGGAGCGCAACTTTTAATGGGTTTAATTGCTGCTATTCAATTTATGTATCCAAGCTTTTTATATGGAATCTTTGATTTCTCTGTTGCAAGAATGGTGCATATAAACGCCTTAGTTGTTTGGATGCTATATGCAATGATTGGTTCAGTTTACTATATGATACCAGATGAAACTGGATTAGAAGCTGTTGGAATTAAACTTGGTAAACTTGCATTTTGGGTTTTAACTCTTGCAATTACTATAGTTGTTTTAGTTTTTATATTTATTCAAATAGGACCTGGAGATGATAGCACAATTTGGCTAATTAATGAAGGTCGTGAATATCTTGAAGCTCCAAGATGGGCAGATTATGGAATTGTTGTTGTAGTTTTAATATTCTACTATAATGTATTCTTTACATTTTTAAAAGGTAGAAGAACAGGTGTTATGACTGTTATGGTTGCTAACTTACTAGCACTTGCAGGTTTATATTTAGCAGGAATGTTTTTTACAGATAATATCTCTGTTGATCAATACTGGTGGTGGTGGGTTATTCACCTATGGGTTGAAGCTACTTGGGAAGTATTTGTAGGAACATTAGCAGCATATGCTCTTATTAAAATTATTGGAGCAAAAAGAGAAATTGTTGAAATGTGGCTATGGATTGAAGTTCTAATGCTATTTGGTTCTGGTATTTTAGGACTAGGACACCACTATTTCTGGATAGGAACACCTGAGTATTGGTGGGAAATTGGGGCATTATTTAGTGCATTGGAGCCTGTTCCATTGGTTGCAATGTTTGTGCATGTATTATATGATTGGGGTAAAGAGCAAGGCGCTCATGGAGAAAAACCAGCAATCAAAAATGGTCCAGCAATGGCATGGATTGTTACAAATGCGTTTGGTAACTTCTTGGGTGCTGGTATTTGGGGATTCTTCCATACACTACCTCAAGTAAATATCTATACACACGGAACACAATTTACTGCAGCTCATGGACACTTGGCATTCTTTGGTGCTTATGCAACAATTTTAATTGGGATGATGTATCTAGGTATCCAAGGAGCTTATGGAATTGATAGAATGAAAGCAACATTTAAGTCTAAAATGGCAATCTTCTTAATTACTTTTGGTGTTCTTGGAATGGCTGTAGCATTAACAATTGCTGGATATGAACAAGTATTAGTTGAAAGAGCTGAACTTGGTGGTGGATGGGATGCCTTCTTTACTGCTCAAAACTTAGTTTGGATGAAACAAGCTATGGGTTGGAGAACAGTAATGGGTGTTGTTACATTTATTGGATTTATATATCTAGTATGGGATCTACTAACCATAGGCAAAGAAGAGTCTGAAAACAATCAATAAAAGAGAGTCCTAAGCTCTCTTAAAATTAAATTAAGGAGAAAATTATGATAGAAGCTTTTACAGATGTAAACCACAGTTTTTGGGGGATGCTAAATCAAGGTCCTTTAACTTTAACTCTATTTTTACATACTATAATAGTATTGCCAATGTTTTGGCTCTATTTTAAAGAGAAAAAAAGACTTCAAAAGGGTGAGTAGTTCAAACTTATTTAAATAAAAAGAGGGAAATTAAAAGCCCTCTATTACTATTTATATCTATAAAATAGGCAAGTTGTTTTATCTTAAAAGAAAAATTAATTTTTAAAGATAAAACAAATTTATAACATAAATTATATTAATGATTTTGCTTAATTTTAATTATAGTTAAGCTTTAATTGAATATAATTTATTATTATTCTAAATAATTCTTATACTAAATTTGAGGAGATTTGTATGAAACTTAAACAACTACTTAGTATTGCTGCTATAAGTGTAGTAGCAACTGGTTTTGCAATGGCTGGAACATCAAAGATGGATTTTGCAAAAGTGTATGAAAAAGAGTGTCAAGGGTGTCATGGACCAATTCATCAAGGGGGAGTTGGTAGCGATCTAAGACCAAAAGCTCTGAAGAAAAAAGAGCATAATATGCTTGTTCAAACCATTTTAAATGGTAGAGAAAATACTGCTATGCCAGCGTGGGGGCATGATGGTGCTAGTATTAAATTTAGCAAAGATGATGCTGCTGGTATGGTAGATTGGTTAATGAACTGGAAAAATACAGTTAAATTAGAGCTTAAAATGCCAGAAGTTCATAAATCTTGGAAAAAATTAGCAGATGTTGATGCATTGGCTAAAAAGTATCCAGTTGATAAAGATGGTAACTTAAAGTATAAAGGTGCAGAAGTTAAAAATGTAAAAGATATTACATTTGCAACTGAGAGAGATGCTTCATTAGTTGACTTTATCGACTCTACAACAGGCAAAGTATTAAGCCGTCATAAAGCTGGATTTGCAGTGCATGTTACAGTTACAAACAAAGCAAATCCAAGATATGCTTACTCAATCTCTCGCTCTGGAAGACTTACAATGTTTGATATAGGAGCTCCTGGACAACCAGCAGTTGCAAGTGTTCAAGTTGGGCAAGAATCAAGAGGTCTTGCAGTATCTCCAGATGGAAAATATGTAATTGCAGGAGATTATAACCCAGGTGGAGCTGTTCTTTGCGATGCTCATACATTAGAGCCTTTAAAAGTTTATGATACAAGCAAAGTTGATTTAATTGGCGAAAAAGAGAAGGGTCCTAGCCGTGTTGCATTCTTAGCAGATACTCCTTATGGACCATATTTTGCAATGGCTCTTAAAGATGGTGGAGCAGTTTGGATTATAGATTACTCTAAAAAAGATTTCCCAGTAGTTGCTAAAGTTAAAAATATTGGTAAAATCCTACATGATGCATTTGAAAATGAGAATGAAGGACCAGACTTTGGACGCTATGTAATGGTAGCATCACAAGGAAGCGACTTAATGGGTATTGTTGATTTCAAAACAAAAAAATTAGCAGCAAAAGTTTATACAGGTGAACACTCTAAACCACATCCAGGACAAGGAAGTAGCTGGTTTAACAAAAAAATGGGTAAACAACTTAATGCTACTCAAAGTATGAACTTTGGATCTGTTGTAATTTGGGATTCACCAAGCTGGAAAGTTGTTAAAAAAGTTAAAACTGCTGGTGGTGGTCTGTTTGTAGGAACAAGTCATCATACACCATATATTTGGTCTGATTGTGTGCTTGGTAAACCAGAAAATTACAATAAAGTTTACTTAATTAACAAAGAAACCCTAGAAACAGATAGAATTATTGAAGTTGGTAAAAAAGAGGGTAAATTAATTGATGCACACACAAATAAAGTGCTACAAACTTGGGATGCAACTCAACATAAAACTATAAAAGTGCCTCAAAAAGCATTTGGAAAAGAGGAGATTGTTCCAATGCCTGATAAAATTGGTGAAGTTGTAAAAAATCCTGTTCAACCAAGACTACTTCACGCAGAACCAGCTAACCATGGTAAATGGACTATGATTAGTGAATGGACAACAGGAAGAATTGGTATTTACGACTCAAAAACTGGTAAATTTATTAAATATATAGAAAATTTAACTACTCCTACATTTACTTATTCTGTTGAACATAGACAACATGTTCCTGGAGCTTAATAGCTAGTTACTCTCCTTTTGGAGGGTAATTTATTTAGGCTTTTTTTAAAAAAGTTTTAATAAATTACCAAGGTAGCTTATGAAATATATTTTAACTCTTCTTTTTTTTAGCACTCTTGTTTTAGAAGCAAAATATTTAGATAACCACTCTTGTAAAGAGTGTCATGAAGAAATTTATAAAGAGTTTGAAAGTTCAGCTCATGCAAAAAGCTTTTTTAATGATGAACTACACAGAAAAGTAGCCCTACATGTAAGCAAAAAAAAGTATGAATGTGCCATATGCCATATGCCAATGGCAAATAATTTAAAAGATTTAATTAATGGTAAAGCTAGACCAAACCCAAAAAATGTAACTCAAAGCGATGCTATAAGTTGCTATTTTTGCCATACAATTGCTTATGTAAAAAAGGCTCATAAATTTAACTTAAATCAAAAAGCCAAACAAGCAAAAAATTATAAACCAAGCTTTTTTGCTAATTTAAAAAATCCAGATGAAAATGATAAACACTCATCTTTACATAACCCAATCTACTCAAAAGTAGCTTGTATAGGATGCCACTCTCACAAACTCAATGATCTAAATGTTACTATATTTAAAGCAACAAAAGAGAATCAAAATAGTCAAAGCTGCATAAAATGCCATATGCCATACATTAAAGGTGGAGCAGAAAAGATAAATAAAAGAGCTAGAATGCAACACAAAAGCCATAAGTTTCTAGGAATAAGAGATGCTGCCTTTAGAAAAAAAGGAGTTGACATTAATATAACTACCACAAAAGATGGCTTTAATATTATGCTTAAAAATAAGATGGGGCATCCTCTTATAATTCAACCAGCAAGAGTAAAATATTTACAAATTTTAGTTAAAGATGGTAATAAAACTATTTGGCAAAATTACAAAAAACAACCAAGCGAAGATAAACAAGGCTACTTTGCGATTAATTTTAAAAAAGATGGTAAAAATATTGTAATACCAAATTTAGCAACCTCTATGAATCAAAATAATTTAGAAGCAAATAGCACTAAGACTCTTCATTATAAATGCCAAAAGATTAAAGATGCTACAAAAATAGAGGTTAATTTTTTTGTTAAATTAGCAAAAGATAATTGCCTAAAAATTATAAATTTAAAAGATAAATCATTTAATAAAGCAATACTCATAAAAAAAGTGGAAAAAACTTTAAATAAGTAGCAATTATTCAAATATTAATCTTCTTCTTTAAGCATATTTCTACTTTTAACAAAAAGAGTGTATAATATCACAAAAAGATGTTAAAGGATTTAATATGGGTATTCCAGGTGGTTGGGAACTATTTGTTATAGTTCTTGTTATTGTGCTACTATTTGGTGGTAAAAAAATTCCAGAATTAGCAAAAGGTATGGGTAAAGGTATAAAAGAGTTTAAAGAAGCTGTTAAAGAGGGCGAAGAAGAGGTTGCAACAAAAAGCAATAAAGAGATAGAAGATAAAAAAACAGAAGCTCCACAAGCTGAAATAGCAGAAAAAAAAGAAGCATAATTACTAAACTCGCTCCTTTTGGAGCAAAAACTTACAATATTAGGTATCTAAATGCAGATAAAATCACAAATTAACACTATTTTACAAAATATATTTAAAGAATTAGAAATAGAGGCTCCAAATGTGGCAATTAGCGATGCTACAAAGGTTGAGTTTGGCGACTATCAATACAATGGTGCTATGGCTTTGGCAAAAGCTCTAAAGAAAAACCCTAGAGAAATTGCACAAAACATTGCTAGTGAGTTAGAAAAAGAGAAGCTTTTCTCCAAAATTGAAGTTGCAGGACCTGGCTTTATAAACCTTACAATCAATAAAGAGCTTTTAGAGCAAGAGTTAGCAAGTGTGCTTGATAGCAGAGCAGGTGTTAAGCAAAAAGAGAATCCTATAAAAGTAGTAGTTGATTACTCAAGTCCAAATATGGCAAAACAGATGCATGTTGGGCATTTGCGCTCTACAATAATTGGCGATACTATTGCAAATTTATTTGAATTTTTAGGTGATGAAGTTATTCGTCAAAATCACATAGGCGATTGGGGAACGCAATTTGGTATGTTAATTGCCTATTTCGAAGAGAACCAAGCCAATATTGATGCAAAATTAAGCGATTTAGAAGAGTTTTACAAAGCTGCTAAAAAGCGCTTTGATGAGAGTGATGAGTTTGCAGATAAATCAAGAGAGTATGTAGTTAAGCTACAAGGTGGAGATGAGGGTTGTTTAAGATTATGGAGTGCCTTTATTGAAAAATCGCTAGAACATTGCCAAGAGGTATATGATACACTTGGAGTAAAACTTGATAAAAGCAATGTAAAAAGCGAGAGTAGCTATAATAATGATTTAGCAAATATTGTTACTATGCTTGAAGAAAAAGGGGTAGCACAAGAGAGCCAAGGGGCAAAGTGTATCTTCTTTGAAGATAGCCAAAACCCACTAATTATTCAAAAAAGTGATGGAGGATACCTCTATGCCACAACTGATTTAGCAGCAATTAAATATAGAGTTCAAGAGCTTGGTGCTAAGAGAGTTTGCTATGTGGTAGATGCAAGACAAGCTGAACACTTTAAGCAGGTTTTTGAGGCAGCTAGAAGAGCTGGTATTGCAAGTAGTGATGTGCTTTTAGAGCATATTGCATTTGGTATGATGCTAGATAAGAGTGGACGCCCATTCAAAACGCGTGATGGTGGAACTGTAAAACTAATTGATTTAATTAATGAAGCAGTAAATAGAGCAAAAGAGGTAATTAGCAGGGCAAATGAGTATGATGAAGCAGAGTTAGAGCATATTGCAAAAGTTATTGGAATTGGCTCATTAAAGTATGCTGATTTAAGTATAAATAGAACATCAAACTATATTTTTAATTGGGATAAAATGCTATCTCTTGATGGCAATACAGCTCTTTATATGCAGTATGCTTATGCTAGAATAAACTCTATTTTAACAAAAGCTGGAGAGTTTGTTGAAGGTAAGGTAGTGTTAAATGATGAGTTAGAGCGTCGTTTGGCATTAAAGGTATTAAGTTTAGAAGATACTTTGCAAAAAGCATACAAAGAGGCAATGCCACATATTATTACAAATTATCTATATGAGTTAGCAACCCTATTTATGCGTTTTTATGAGCAAAATCCAATTTTAAAAGAGGGCGTAGATGAAGATATTAAAAAATCTCGCCTAATTTTAGCAAAAGCAACCGCAAATGCCATAAAAGTAGGATTAAATATACTTGGTATTGAGGTTTTAGAGAGAATTTAAGATGCTTGGTAGAGTAATAGTTTTAACCCTAATAACCTTTGCATTTATTGCACTAGATTACAAAAAAAGAGCTAATCTAAAAAAGAGCCTACTTACTATTGTAATTTACTTTGCAATTATTGCTATGGGTTATAGTGGTTATATACTAATGAGAGTAGTTGCGCCAGTTATGTTTATTCACTTTATTTTACTAATTGGAGCTTACTTTGCACTTCTTTGGTATCTTTTTAGAGATAAACTATATTGGCAAATTATTATTGCACCAATAGCTACATTTATTCTATATTTTGTTATGAACCACATAGAGGGTTCAAGGTATGAAACCTTGCTTAATAAAACTTTTGAAGCTATTGTATAATGAAACTATATGAAATAAAAGCAGTTGCAAACTACTTAAAGCAATTTAACTTTATAAAAAAAGCAAGAAGAGTTGCAAATAATACTATTGAGTTAAATTTTGGGCAAGATTTTTCTATATTTTTTGATTTAACGCGTGGAAATTCAACAATTTACAAAGCACCAAGCAAACCTATAAACCACTTTAACGCCCCATTTGATACGCAACTTCACAACCTGCTATCTCACTCTAAAATTTTAAATATTAGTGTGCCAAGCGATGATAAGGTAATCATATTTAAAATTAAGCCAAAAAGTCAATATAAAGAGATGATTATATATGCTAGATTTGAGCTAACAGGCAAATATACAAATTTAATTTTAACAGATGAAAATAATATAGTTATAGAGGCTCTACACCATATAGATTTAAGTAAAAGTTATCGCCAAATCAAGCCAGGAGTTGAGCTCAAAGAGCTACTCCCTTTTAAAACAAAATTTAGTGGTAAAGTAGAAAATATAGAAGCACTTTTAGAGCAAAATTATCAAAAGCTAAATCAAGAACTCTTAAAACGCATAAAAAGCCAAAAGTTAAATATTGTAAATAAAAAAATCTCTAAAATCCAAAAATCTCTAAATGCTTTACCAAATGAACAAGAGTTAGAGCAAGAGGCAATAAAATATAACAATTTTGGAAACATTATCTTAGCAAATTTACACACAATAAAAACTCACGACAAAACACTTAAAACTTTTGATTTTGA
>Ga0256828_1000728_pt1 | contig 21474 bp, 26 predicted proteins | sample CV88metaG_FD_185993 | JGI IMG/M metagenome (GOLD analysis project Ga0256828, IMG submission 185993) | Hydrothermal vent microbial communities from East Pacific Rise, Pacific Ocean - CV88 | ecosystem: Environmental > Aquatic > Marine > Hydrothermal vents | place: Pacific Ocean: East Pacific Rise...
TGAATGTTAATGTGCAAAAGAGAGCAGGACTTAAATGTGATTTACATGGGATGAGAGCCGATGAAGCCTGTGAAGTTCTCGATAAATTTTTAAACGATGCACTTGTTAATGGTTGGGATGAAGTAATCGTTTACCATGGTATAGGTACAGGGAAACTCTCTTTTGCTGTCAAGAATTTTCTTAAAGCACACCCAAGAGTAAAAGGTTTTGTAGATGCACCACCACACCTTGGTGGGTATGGGGCTAAGATTATTTCACTTTAATTTTCTAAAGATTTAGATGCTCACCTTCTGGATGCATAGTAATATTCGCATCCTCAAACATCTTATCTCCAAAATCTTTTACTGCTAAGGTACCAAGTAACATCAAAACAACAACTACTGTTAAAAAAACTAAAGCCATTGAGTATCTTTTTAAACTATTTAACATAAAATGTTTCCTCTTTAAAAACACTAAACTTAGCAAATTTTTTATTAAGCCCTAGTTTTTTGACTGCCTTGGGGTTTACTCTATATTGTCCAAGTCTAACATCCAGTTCATCACCTTTTTCTAGAATCGTCTCAAAATGTATCACTCGTGATTCTTTCGCTTGAATTTGAGTATTTTTAAGTACCTCTGTTGCTATCCAAGGGGGAGCTGGTTTTTTATTCTTTCCTATCACTCTTAAGAATTTCACACTCTTTAACTCTATTATTTTAGAAGCTCTTTTCAAACTTACTTTCAACTCTCCAACTCTCAAAGGGTGAAGCAGTAAAGGATGGTTTGAATTATTTTTGATGGTTATATTAAAGCCATTGTCTGTTTTCTCAAAGCTCAAATTTACATATTTGACAAGCATCTTTGGCTTATGAATACTTCCTGTAAAACCATGGTAACGATGTGTTTTAGATTCACTAATAGTAGAAAAACTTCCCTTTACCATCGGCATATGACAGCTAATACAGTTCTCTTTTTCACTATTTTTATGCCCTTTCATATCTGTAACACATACTTTAAGTTTATGAGCATTTTGTTTATGAGAATGACATCCCATACAAACATTTCCATTGTAATAAAGCTCATTAGAAAAGTCTATTTCATGAAAAGGGGAACCACTTTTTCCACTTACAAATCCAAACATACTCTTTTGAGTTTCATACTTTTTATCGTGAGTCGATTTTTCACTCTCTCGAGCAGAATAGAGAATCTTCTTATCTCTTGTAATAATATTTGTATTACTTTTGCTACCCTCTTTAATTGCCTTTATATTATGACAAGAAACACAAGAGACACCCTCTTCTTGTGCTCTATTTTCTATAGGTATTGCCGATGTTTTATCTTTAAGTGCTGTTATTAATTTTTCATCATTTGGAGTATGACATTTAGCACAGGCATATTTTTGTTTTTGTTTAAGGGGGTGTTTATCCCAAACAGCCTTATGAATAGCATCATTAAAAATGGAAGCCCTTCTATGCTGCGAAGAGAAATGTTCTTTATAAATTAAAGGATGACATTTTTTACACACCTTTGAAGATTGAAATTGAGACAAAGCAAAAACACTTACACTTCCAAGAAGTAAAAGAGTTAATTTTTTCATTATTTATGCTCTTTAGGAGCAATTGGTGCATAATCAACACAACGAGCAGTATGAAAATCTCTTTCAAAATCAGGATTTTTAAAGTAATCTCCCTCTAAACGCCACCCAAGCTCTTTTGAGATAAGTACAGATTGAGATATTGTTCGTCTCATTTTATTTTCACATATAACAGTTTTTCCACTATTGAAAATCTCTGCAACACCATTCATCCGTTTAACAGTCATCATGTAATGTAAAGATATCATAATAGCGAATATACTAAATACACCTATTACACCACGTTTAAATGCCACCTTAGGCATAAAATCTCTCGTTGTGACAAATATAGTAATTGCCAAAATAAAAATCCCTATTGAGATATAAGCTATCTCTAATTCAAAAAATCTTTCCATTGTAATATCCTTATGCTATTTTTTTATGTTCTTGTTCCCATGCTTCAAATGCAGATGTGAAATACTCAATACGAACCTTTTTAAACTCTCTTGAAGAGTATAAAGGCATGTGAGAGACAGATGGTATCTCTTTGGACATATCGTCAATAATCGCATTTGTCTCTTGTGTTGTTTTACCATGCACCATTGTAAAAAGATTATATGGCCAATTTGCATATTTTGGTCTTAAATAACAATGACTTACGGCAGAAAAGGCAGCTGCATTTTCCCCTATCTCTTCACCTTTTTCCTCATCAACATCCCAAACCACCATGGCGTTTGCATTAAAACCTGCCTTACGATGATTCAGAATAGAAGCAAAACGGCGCATAACTCCAGCTTCTTGTAACTCCTGTAAAATAGCAAAAAACTTTTCGTAATCTATATTTAATTCTTCAGTTAATTCTTTAAAAGGCTCGCTGACAAATTTTATATCATACTGTGCTTTTTGAATAATTGCATGATGTAAAGGTGTTAGTTCTATATCACTATGTATCACTTTTTTTACTTTCTCTTTCTTTTCATCTTTACCTGTAGTATTGAGTTTTACATTGATTTTAAATAGTTTTAAAGTAGGAAGCATAATATAATCTTGAGCCTTTGTCAGCTTGGCTAGAATCTCTATTGTTTTTTCTAATCCTAAGGTAGAATCAGGTGCTACAGCCATTGTAAACCAGATATTAAATTGATGATTGCGTTCATAATTATGAGAAACACCCGGGTGAGAGTTAATAATTTGCACTGCTGCATCTATATTTTCTGGAGCAATTTGAAACGCCACAAGAGATGATTTATAACCTAATCTTTTTGTATCGAAAATTGCAGATGTTTGACGAATAATATTTGCCTCTTTCTCTTCGTTGAGAATTTTAAGGACCTCATCCTCTGTTGTACCCAATTCTTTTGCAATAACTAAAAAAGGTTTAGAGACAAGTGGAAATTTTTTTTGTATTCTTGAGAGTATTTCATCTTTCATATTTTTACTTTTATTTGAATTTGTTATGACGATTGTATCTATCTTTAGATAAATATTGCTTGATATTTATCAATAAAATGTAGATACTATCTGTGCTATGCTATGATTGTGTAATATCTTTAAGAATGGTGGTGTTTATGAGTTACTTTCCAGCTTTTTTGCAACTAAAAAATAAAAAGATTTTAATTGTTGGAGGTGGTGCTATCGCCTATGAAAAACTAGAGCATCTCTTAGATTTCACTAAAGATATTGTTATAATAGCTCAAGATTTTTCTGATGATATGCTTCATCGTATAACTCAAGAAAATTTAAAATATGAACAAAGAATTTATAGAAGTGGTGATATAGCAGAGTTTGCCATTGTGGTTGTAGCCGTTGATGATATACCATTACAAGCAGAAATATTTAAAGAATCTAAGCATTACAATTGTTTGTGTAATGCTGTTGATTCCACTGCATATTGTGACTTTATATTTCCCTCTTATATAAAAAAGGGAGATTTAACAGTTGCTGTATCTACTTCTGGAACATCACCAGCCATGGCTAAATATCTTCGCATATTTTTACAAAAGATGATACCAGAGAGTATAGTAGCATTTCTACAAGAGATGAAGAACTTGCGCAAAACATTACCAAAAGGAAAAGAAAGAATGAAAATGTTAGATGAAAAAGCAAAAAAATACATAGAAAGTTGGAGTAAATAATGAATGCAAAAAAAGGATTGTTTCTAGGAGTGCTTTTCGCTTTTTTAGTTATGGGCTTCGTTGCGATGCAAAGAGCTATGCCAAATGCGAAAGAAGATAGAATCTACAAAGCTATTAAAGTTTATAGTCCATATAAATTAGACAAGCGTATTGGTGGACTTACTATTGTTGACACAAGAGATGGAAGAAAAGAAAAACCTAGTGCGGCAGAGGTTCTTTTACGTATGGATGAACTTGACCAAGAGTGGGGTAAAAAACATCTTAAAATTGTTGAAAATGATGTTGTTATTTTAGGTGACAACAACCAAAGCATTGTAAAAATATTTCTTGAAACACCCAAAGAAAAAACTTGGGTGAAAAAGTTTTTTGGAATTTAATCTAAAAAACTTTACTACTCTAGCATATCAAAAGCTTCATCTACACTTGAAGCTTTTTGTGCAACAAAAAGATAAACAGCCGCATTTAAACGAGCAAGTTTCATATACTCATCACTTGGGTTATTTAACTGTGCTAAAGAATCTTCCAAAGTAATGGTTTCCCAAGACTTTTTATAATGTATGCCATAATACTCAGGATCAATAATAAACTCATCAATCTCACCATCATTAGCAATCCATAAACGCCCCTTAGAAAAAAGTTCTGGTGTTCCTTCGTTACCTTGAATAAGTGCAAATCTTCTATATCTATCACTAAAAATTTCTACATATTTTTTTACATAAGGTTTGTGAAATACACCTGTAATGGCAGCTTCACTTTGTGCAACATGAGGTAATTTTTCAATAGTATTAAAAGCACTACGAAGTCCAAGTTTTCTACGAATATCTGTAAGTTGATGCATTTGAGGGAAAAAATCTGCTCTATCAAAATAGTGTGTATTTTGTGCCAATTCAATCTTGGAACAAATATCTTTTATAGTGATTCCCCCTTTTGCAGGTTGTTGTTCATCACCAATAACGACAAGATTTAAATTACTTTTTTCAAGAATTTGAGACACTAATGGGAAAATATACGGATTTTTTGCTTTACCATCAAAAGGATAACCAAGTTCAATAGAGTGTGCAAGCTCTGTTTTTGTAATATACTCATCACAAGCACTAATAGCACCACGGAACTCTTCAATTGTTTCTGGTTTTAAACGCCATCCAAGCAAAAATGCAGCAATCTGTTCACTTGGAACCGATTGTTCTAAGACTTGACGCATCATATCAGCACTCTCATCAAAACTTAAATCACGATTCCCTTTGGGACCAGTTCCAACTGCATGTATATACTTAAAAAAATCCATAAACACCCTTTATTTAATATAATAAAGTGTATCTAAATAGTGTAAACACTCCCTATTTTTCGAGAGTATCTTCCAATATATCTTCTAAATCACTATTTCTTGGAGATAAGTAAAAGTAGTTTTTAGAAAAAGAGATGGTAACTGCTTGCATTTCACCCCCTTGGGACTTTTCTGCAATAAGTGTATTTTCTTTAAACTCTGTTATTCTCCAGCCATCATCTTGAGCAGCTTGCACAATCGCATGATGTATCTCTTTTATTGTCATCTCATTTTTCACATGAATATATTCTGCTGTTTTAGCATCGGCAGTACCTGTTGCATCTGAAACACAGCCACTTACTAATAATGTAGTAAATAAACTTACAACAGCTATCTTTAATATCTTTTTCATCATTTTACCTCTTCTATTAAGTTAAGAATATGATATAATAATTCTTATAAAGATAGTTTGAAGCTGAGAGGATTCGTATGCTTTTCCATGATTTAGTCATTATTCTTGTTATGACATTCCCTATGTTTCTCTTTAGTATCTACCCAGGTATAAAAGCAAGTGAATATCTTCAAGAAAAATACCTTCTTAGTGAAACAAAAAAAAGAACTATTATGGTTAGTGTAACTTTTTTGTTTGCCTTAACTCTTTCCACCTTACTTTTTTATATCTAAGGATTTTTTATGAAGATACTTCTTATTTTACTTACATTGTCTAGTTTACTTCTGAGTAATACATCTGCACAAATTAAATTCGATTTAGGGATGCAATATCTTCTTGGAAAAGGTGTAACACAAAATAAACAAAAAGCTTTTCAATATTTGGAAGAAGCAAGTAAACTTGGAAATGCTGAAGCACAATACAATCTTGCTTTGATGTACTACCTTGGAGATGGAATAAAACAAGATACCTCTAAGAGCCTCACTCTTTTAGAGAGTTCTGCGAAACTTGGTTATAAAAAAGCCATAGAAAATATAGGTCGAATTGCAATGCAACTTTTAAAATTTGACAAAGCACTCTATTGGTTAAAAATAAATGCAAGGCATGGAGATATACAAGCAAATTACCTTATAGCAGAGATATATGTTAGTAAAGAAGATTTTAAAAATGCCAAAATCTATGCTAGTAAAGCAATCAATTCTGGCAATAAAAATGCAGAAATTTTATGGAAAGAGTATAAACTCTCTAAGTATTAAACCACTCTAACTGTTCACGAAGTTTTACAACCTCTCCTACTACTATAAGTGCAGGAGTGGGTATTCCTTTTGCCTTTTCAACAATGTTATCTAATGTCCCGACAACTACCTGTTGCTCTTTTGTTGTTCCCCTTGAAATAACTGCACAAGGAAAATCTTTTGGTTTTCCTATCTCCATTAGTTTTGAAGAGATTTTCGACAGATTATGAAGCCCCATTAAAAAGATAATAGTATCGTTTGTTTTAAAATTCTCCCATGGTATTTGAGACTCTTTTTTATTTGGTGACTCATGACCAGTTACCACTCTAAAACTTACAGCAACACCACGATGTGTTACAGGAATGCCGGCATAAGCAGGCACACTAACAGCAGAGGTGATTCCAGGTATAATCTCAAACGCCATACCTCTTTCTTTTAAGTAAGCACCCTCTTCTCCACCACGACCAAACACAAAAGGATCTCCCCCTTTTAAACGTACTACCAAATCATACTTAAGTGCATTTTGGTAAATAACTTCATTAATTTCATCTTGAGGAAGTGTATGACGACCATCTTCTTTTCCTACATAAACAAATTCGCAACCATCTTTTGCCATATCTAAAATCTCTGGATTTGCGAGTCTATCATATATAATCACATCTGCTTCACCTATCACTCTTGAAGCCTTAAGTGTTAAGAGTTCAATATCTCCCGGACCAGCACCGGTTAAATATACTTTCCCCATTACTCTTTCTCCTCATAAATAAATATACCTGATGGTTTTTTAATAGTTAAAATTTCTCTATTTATCCACCAACCTTTGGTAGTATTGAGAACAACAACCTTATTTGCATCATTTACAGATACATAAAGTTGTGGTTTCTCTTTTGACCATCTAAGATGTAGTACTTTTCCTTTAAATTCAAAGCGTTTAATAACCTTCAATGTTTTTGTATCTATAATTTGAATTACAGGGAATTTTTTACCACTAAAGGTAACTGCTAAATACTTTTTATCTGGAGAAAGTGAAGTAAATACTGGCATACCCTCCGTTTTAATCGCTTTAATGAATTTAAAATCAGGTGTATAAACAAAGACTTTATTGTCCCCAACAGCAGGAATAAAGACATTAGAATCACTAATAGACCAAAAACCAAAATGTGGTACTTTAAGTACAGGTTTTCTTTTGTCTAGTTTTAACTGAATTTTTTCAAACTTCATAGTATCTAAATCAACAACACCAAACCAAGGGCTTTTGAAAAAGCCATTAATATATTTATCATCTTTAATCATTGCATCAAAAGGCATAACTCCCACATCTTTAAACTCTTTCACAAATTCAAATTTTGGACTTCCCTTTCCTTTTGTTATATCTTTATATACTGCAATGGCATCATTATCCATCTCTGAAAAAATAAGCTTATTTTTATAGATTTTAATCCCTACATTACGAGAACCTGTTTTGATTTTTTGTATAGGTTTTAGATCTCTTGAGAGAATATCTACACTTTTATCATCATAGTTTGCAACTGCGACATAATGTTCATTTATTACAAAACCTATGGCACTTTTACTTGTTTTGTATTCATTAAGTTTTTTCTCACTTACAGGGTCAAATCTTACTATGTAACCATCACGGCTAATGAGATAACCATCTTTTTTATAAAACTTAATCACACCATGATTCATATTATGCATATTTTTCATATGATTTCTTGGTAAACCATCTTCTATAACAGCAACAGAACTACTTTCTCTCTCAACAACAAAAAACTTTTCTTTTGCACTTACATGTGTATATAAAGATGCCACTAAAGATGTGGCTAAAATCATTTTTCTTAACATTTATATATTCTCTCTTTCTTCTTTAGTTAAATAACACGATGGATCTTCAGCCCATAAATCACCACTTATTGCATAAGCACGAGCTCGACTTCCACCATTACAAATATCTAGTTGTTTACACTCACTACAAATACCACTTATCTGTTTTCTTGGGTGTATACGCAGTTCATCTAGGAGTTTCCCCTCTTGCCAAATATCACCAAAATCTTGATTTACAATATTACCTACAATTAAAGGAAAAAATGGATCTGGTCTTACATCACCTTCAGAGTTTATATTCAATAATTTTCGTCCCGCTGAGTTTCCACCCCATTTTACAAGTCTCTCTCTCATTTTTTCTTTAAGTTCGGGGTATTTACTTGAAAATGCATTAAGAAACATAACAGCATCCATCTCCATATTACCTGTTACTATCTCTATGTCTCTTCCTGTTTCATAATACTCAAATGCTTTTTTAAGTATAAATTCCACAGCCTTTCGTCTCTGTTCTTTACTTAAATCCATTTTAAGATTGTCTAACCCACGTCCAGAATAAACAAGGTGCGAGATGTAAATTTTTGGTATATTTTCTTTTTCAACTAAATCAAACATATACTCTAATGAGCCTATGGTATCTTTTGTCATCGTAAAGCGAATACCAACTTTAGCTCCAGTTGCATTAGCAAGTTTCACAGCCTTTAATGTTTCTTTAAAAGCACCTTTAAGTCCACGAAAATAATCATGAGTAGGTTCATCGCCATCAATACTTACACCAACATAGTTAAAAGTAGATGTAATTCTTTCAATATTGGATTTTGTAAAATAAAGCCCATTACTCGAAAGATAGGTAATAATACCATTTTCCTTACAAAAATCAGCTATTTCAAAAAGATCTTTTCTTGTAAGTGGTTCCCCACCTGAAAAGATAATAAACTTCACACCATTTGCTTTCATCTCTAAAATAGTTTTTTTAATTTGTGGTGTTGTAAGAGTATCTACTTCATCTAGTGTTGACTTTGAATAGCAGTGTAAACACGACAAATTACAACGATTTGTAAAATTCCAAATAGCTATACTTCCATCTAAAATGCGTTCTTTTTTCTCTTCTACTACAGAAGCTATAAGATTTGACAATCTAAACATTATTTTTTACCTTTATATGATAATACATAATCACTAATTAAATCTAACTCTTTTGGAGTTAAAGAGAGTTGTGTCATAACTGTTCTCTTATACCCAAAAGATTTATACATAGATGAGGGTGAAGATATATAAGCAATAATTTCACCCTTTGTTCTTTTACTTGCAATTTCATTAAATGGAGGTCCAAACGCCATAGCTGTTTGATGGTGACAACCCCAACAATAAGTCTCAAAAACTTTTTTCCCATCTAGCTCTTGAGCAGATAAGGAAAGAGAGAAAAACAAAATTATTAAATATAAACTTTTCATGGATAACCTCAAATTTTTATATATCATTCTAGCTAAATTAACTTGTTGTAAAGCCTTAAACAACAAGAAAAATAAATATTTATATGTTTTTGAGCAAAAGTGCTATTTTTTATAAATCACATGCTTCATCAAAGTAGCCTGAGTTAATGATTTATCTTTTAAATCTAAAACACTAGCACAACTCGGTTTGGCTAAAACAACATAAAAAGATGCTTCTATAATGTCACCTTTTTGAATATCTCCCACATCATAACGAAGCACTTTTGTTTCTTTTGCATCTAAATTATTTACAAAACCTCTTTTATAAGCAAATGCAGGTATCGATACTGATACATTTTTATCGTCAACAAACTCTGTAACAAAGGCACCCTGTTTATCTTCTAATGGAGAATTTTTAAAATTTTTCCATATCAATTGAGAACCTCTTTGAAGTGTTAATTGAAGATATTTTAATCGAGATGCTTGAATAATTAAAGGATGAGGCATTTTATTGCTAATTGTCACTTCAATTATATTTTTATTGGTACTAATTGAGATATCAACACTCTGTTTTATCATTTCAAGACTATGAATACCTGCAAAAGTATGACTTCTATGCTCTGTTCTTCCTTTTTTGTTTGTTTTTTCAACACCACCATTAACATATGGCATATGACATCTAATACATTCGGTTGAGTCCTGATTATCTTTCATTGCATCAAATATAAGAACATCATGTGAATTTCTTTTATGAGAATGACATCCAAGACATACATTTTGTTTATATATGGGGTTATGAAGCATTTCGTGTTTATCACTATCGTCTGCATCTTCAAGAGAACCAAACATAGAGGGTTTATACCCTTTTGGCTTTTTAGAAAGATAGTTAATATTTCTCGTATGTGCCTTTTGTACATAGCCTATTTGATGACAATAAAAACAACTTATTGCATCTGTTTGCTCATCATATAACTTACTTGGTCTTGCTTTGCCATTTACTAATTCATTTAAATTTTGTGCACCAGGCATATGGCAAACTGCACAATCATAAGTTTTTGTGCTTACTTTATCTGCCACTTTTCTATGCAATTCATTATTAAAATAGGTCTTAGAATGGTTAGATGTTTGATATTCATAATAGATATCTTCATGACATTCTTTACAAGATTCATTTGTTAAATATTTTGCAGACAAAAGTGAAAATAATATACTGAGTAAGAGGACAGATTTCATCAGTATCCTTTATATAAGTAGGTAGAGAAAACTACCCTCTGAGAGAGGGTAGAGAGGAGTTTTATGCTCCTGGAATACTTTGTCTATGTTCTATAGAATAAGTAAAAGTTGGAGTTGTTAAACCTTTAATATATTTAACGAACTTACCAGTTTTAGCTTCATAAATACCAATACGTCCTGCATTCCACTCAGAAACCATTGTCCAGTGACCATGATTTGCTGGCTCAGCATGTAAGATACGTGGAACTACAACTTTACCTTTTTTATCTTTTACAGTTGGAACACTCCAGCTATAAAGAACTTTATGTGTTACAGGGTCAGTAATAGTACCTTTTTTAGTACCAACAGTTAAAATTCTATCTGTTTCTAATGTTTGTTTGTTAATAAGGTAGATTTTATTCCAGTTAGCTGGACCACCTAAAACATTATCTGACCAGATAAATGGAGTATGCTCACTTGTACCAACAAAAAGACCACCACCAGCAGTTCTAACATGTGCTACAACATCCCAGCTACTGTCCCAGATAACAACATCACCAACATTCATACTATTTGTAGCATAAAGTTGACCATATCTATCGTTATACCAAGATGAACCTTGACCTGGATGTGGCTTGCTTCCTGGACCTGTATAAACTTTAGCAACAAGAGATTTAGTTTTAAAGTCAACTACACCCATTACATCAGAACCTTGAGATGCTTGCATTAAGTAACGACCAATCTCTTTACCTTCGTTTTCAAAACCATCATGTAAGATTTTACCAATGTTTGGAATATCACCAACAATTGGGAAACCTTCTTTAGAATAATCTACGATGTAAACATGACCAGCATCTTTAAGTGCAAAGGCAATATATGGACCATATGGAGTATCATATACACCAGCAACACGAGATGAACCAATATTACCATCCATATCAATTACACTTGATGTAGGATATACTTTAAGTGGTTCTAATGTCATAGCATCCATTAAAATTGCTCCACCTGGTACATAGTTTCCTGCCATTAGGTATTTACCATCTGGAGAAACTGCTAGACCACGAGAATCTGAACCAACTTGTATCTCAGCAATTTTTTGTTGCCCTTTAGATGCAAGGTCAAACATAGTTACTAAACCTGAACGCGAGATTGAGTAAGCATAACGTGGTTGACGTTTATTTGTTACAGTTACATGTACCGCAAATCCTGCTGGGTGACGTGAAAGTATCTTACCACTTGTTCCATCAACAAAAGTAACACGTTCAGCATCACGTTCTGTTACAAAACAAATATCTGTAACTTTTTTCACATCTACAGCATGTGGGTATTTCTTCATTAATGCTATTCTATCGTTGAGTTTTTTCCAACCTTTTTTTACATTTGCCATAGTAAGAACTTCCATTTTCTTACCTTTAAAATGTTGTAAATAATCAACCATCTTTTGAGCATCAGCTTTATTCATTTTACTTTCAAATGGAGGCATAGCAGTACCAGGACGACCATTTAAAATAGTTTCAGATAATGTATAAGCATTTTTCTTAGCAATTTGAGTAGGACGTAAATCTGCACCAACTCCACCTTCATGGTTTGGTCCATGACATCCTTGACACTCTTTTTCAAACATTTTTTCAACATTCATATGTGATGTTCCAGCAAATAGACCTGAACTCACCACTGCAAATGCTGCAACTGATGTAACTAATTTATTTAATCTCATCTTATATCTCCTTAAAAAATAAAGATTCTTTGTGACCCAAAATGGGTCACAAACCTAATTTTCGTTTTCTAAACGCTTTTTCTCTTGAAAATAGATCCAAATCATTGGAAGTATAATGATTGTATGAAGAAAAATCGTTAATGTTAAAGGACCTTGGTTGAGCCAGCCAAAAAAGCTTGGCACAACATCTGTAAATGGTTCAAACATTATATCTCCTTATCTTTCGTGTACTGGATTTTTACCAGTAGTAAGTAAATCTTTTGTCAATAGAGTAAATCCTAAGAATGTAACAACACCCATAATAAGTCTCCAATCCATAGCTTGCGTAAACCAGCCGCCACTTTGACCATCAAAGTATCCTGCCCACGTAGCACCCATTTGTGCACGAGATACAAGTACTTGAACATACCCAGCAATAGTAAGTGAGATAGTCATTCCAATAACACCAAGGTTAATTAGACTAACAGCCCAAACTGATGCTCTAGTATTTTTCATTACTTTAATACCATTTGTACCCTGAACTGCAATATACATCATACCAACAAGGATAGTTGCATAAGCACCAAAGAATGCTAAGTGACCATGTGCCGAAGTAAACTGTGTACCGTGAGTATAAAGGTTTACCTGTGGTAATGTATGGAAGAATCCCCAAATACCTGCACCTAAGAAGTTACCAAATGCATTAAGAACAAACCATGTAAATGCTGGTTTATTATTGATTACAGATTTAACATTGTCTTCAGTTGCACCCTCTGCATTCATCTCTGCACCTTGAGTTTTACCCCAATCATAAAGAACATGGATAAACATCGCAACAAGTGGTAAAGGTTCTAATGCTGAGAACAGTGCCCCAATTTCCCACCAGTACTCAGGTGTACCAATCCAAAAATAGTGATGACCAAGACCAAGAATACCTGAACCAAAGAGCATTGCAACTTCAATCCATAACCACATCTCAACAACTTTACGGTGTGCACCAATCATAGTAATTAAACCATAAGCAGCAATAGCACCAACGAAAACTTCCCAAGTAGCTTCAACCCATAAATGGATTACCCACCACCACCAGTATTGATCAACTGAGATGTTATCTGTAAAGAACATACCTGCTAAGTAAAGACCAGCAAATGCAATCATATCTGCCATTAAAACAGTTACAATTCCTGATGATTTCCCTTTTAGCCCTGTTAAAAATAAATTTCCAACAAAAGTAAGTGCTACAACAACAATACCCCAGTCTGCCCATCTCGGAGCTTCAATATACTCACGACCTTCTGTAATAAACCAAATAGTCGATTCACTAGCAGGACCAACTTGAATTAAAAGGTACACTAAAACTACAACAACAATTGCAGCTACAAATACCCAGTAAATAAGCTTCCCTACTTTAATTCCAATTGTTTCAATTCCTGTTTCGTCTGGTAATAACCAGTAAACAGAACCAAACATTGCAAATACCATCCATACAACTAGTGCATTAATATGTATAATTCTAGCAATTGAAAAATCTAATATCCCAAAAAGAAATCCAGGTACTACATATTGAATTGCAGCTATAAGTCCAAAAAGTAACTGAGCCCCAAACAAAATAAATGCAAAAGTAAAATACCATGTCGCTAATTGTTTAGACTCTGAAGTTAAGTGATTACTTGCCATTGACTGCTCCTTGCATTTTTCCAAAGTTTCTTGGGAAACCATTAGTATCGATAGATGACATATGTTTTAAGAATGCAACCAATCCTTTAGCTTCGTCTGCAGTAATACCAAGATTTGGCATCATACGAGCATGTGTAGCATATTGGTCTGGATGTTGTAAAAATTCAGCCATAGCTTCCTCTTTAGTATCTTTTCCAGTTACTGCCATCATCGTACCATCATTCCATGCAGGATCAAGCCATGCTTTTGTTAAATCTGGTGCATAATATGCTCCATTTCCAAGAAGCGTATGGCAATCCATACAATTTTTCGCTTGTGAACCTAACTTTCCTAGATGCAATAATGCTCTAGCCTCGTCTTCAGAATAGTCATCACGTCCAAAGAATTTCTCTTTTTCCCCAATAACTGGTACTTCATGTCCACGTTTATCATCCATTTCATATGTTATTTTATAATTAATAACAGTAGGTCCTGGAACCCTTTTTGTGATGCCATTTTTTAAGTCTTCATCATTCCCCATCGCAATTTGAGCTGACGTATCAAACGTTAACCAAATTAAAAGTATCGATGCAAAACCTGTAACCCACGTTGCTGAACGCTGCCAGAAACGGTTGTCACTCCATACAGATTTATTAGCCACTATATCCTCCTATGTAATTACTGTCAATATTATATAAAACAATCAATGTTCATTTTCTTCATGAACTTGATGTTGCATATAATAAACTGCAAAAGGGAGTAAAAACAACCCAACTGCAGCGACAACTAAAGCTTTTGCAGTAAATTCACCTACATGCATTAAACTTCCCATTAAATACAAACAATAGGCAGTTAAGAGCCAAAAACCATAGGCTAATATCATAGTCCATGGTTTAAGTAGTTTAACTTTTACTGCAGTATATATACCAACATAAATTCCTCCAAAAACTAACACTAGTGCAGATGATACAAAGATAGGTAAAAAATCATCTAACGCTATCTCCGGTCTAATCACTGATGGATCTATCATTTTGCACTCCCAATCTTTTGTTAAATTTTAGAATCAGTTGTATTCTATTAAGTTCTTTTCATAATTATATTGATATAAATCAATTCTGACGATTAATCTAGATTTTTTATGTGAATTTTATTTTTATGTAACTTTATAGAATTATTTTTGATTGTGATACAATTTCATAAAAAGTAAAAGTATGAAAAAAAGAAAAGTCGCTATTGTTGGTGCTGGAGCAAGTGGAATATTTTGTGCAATATTTTGTGCAAAAAACGGTGCTGATGTTGTAGTTTACGAGCAAAACACAAAACCAGCAAAAAAGATACTTGTAAGTGGAAATGGTCGATGTAACATCTCCAACAAAAATTTAAATCTTAATGATTACTTTGGAGAAAAACCTAGTTTTGTCTCTTATGCACTTGAACAATTTGGTTTTCATCAATTTGAAAAATTTTGTGAAAAGATTGGACTTCTCCTTAATACACTAGAGGATGGTCGTGCCTATCCACTTAGCAATGAAGCAAAAAGTGTTGCGAAAATTTTTGAAGATTATGCTCACTCTTTAGGTGTAGTTTTTCACAATGACACAAAAATAACTACCATTAAACCTCTTTTAGAAGATAATGATGCTGTTGTGGTTGCAACAGGTTCTCGTGCGGCAGAACATCTTGGAGGCAATGATGATGGAGAACTCTTTGCAAAAGAGTTTGAGCATAGTATAGTCCCAGCATATCCAAGCCTTGTGCAACTCCATCTAAATTCTAAAATTGCTAAAAAAATGAGTGGCACAAAACTCAATGCAGAAGTTACACTTTTAGTAAATGCAAAAAAAGAGTCAAGTGTGATAGGAGATCTTCTTTTTACAAACTATGGCATTTCTGGATTTGCTGTACTTGACATCTCTCAAAGTGCAAGTGAAGCACTTTTAAACTACCAAGCAGTTGATGTGAGCATTAATTTAGTTCCAACATTTACTATGCAAAAACTCTCTCAACACATAAGTAGTCTTGCAGAAAAAGAGCCTATGCTTACATTATTAAATATTTTAATGGGTCTTATCCCCATAAAAATTGTGCATGCACTCCTTGAAGAGTTAAATATCTCACACAATTTAAAAGGACAAGAGATTCACATTAAACTTGCAAAAAAAATAGCCAATAAAATGCTTAACTGGAAATTTGAAGTTAGCGATACTCATGGTTTTCGTCATGCAGAGGTAAGTGGAGGAGGTGTAAACACTTCAGAAATAGATGAAAAAACAATGATGAGTAAGAAGAAAAAAAACCTTTACTTTACAGGAGAAGTCTTAGATGTAGTGGGCAAACGTGGTGGTTATAACTTTGCCTTTGCTTGGGCAAGTGCTTACCTTGCAGCTAGAGATATAACAAAATCTTAATTTTTATGATAAAATAAAGAAAAAAAGGGAACAATATGTCAACACCTATGATTATACTTATAGTTTTCATAATTATTTTAGTACTTATGTACAACTCACTTGTAGCCAAAAAAAACCAAGTAGATAATATCTTTGCATCTGTCGATACACAACTTAAAAAACGCTACAACCTTATACCTAATCTTGTTGCATCTGTTTCTAAATATATGGAGCATGAAAAATCAATTTTAGAAGAGATTACTAAGCTTCGCTCAGAAGCCAATAGACCAAATATTTCAGATGAACATAAGATGGCACTTGATGCTAAGATGAGTTCTGCACTTGGTTCCATAATGGTCGCAGTTGAGAACTACCCTGAGCTTAAAGCAAATGAAAATGTAATTCACCTACAACATTCATTGAGTGAAGTCGAAGAACAAATTGCTGCAGCTCGCCGTGCTTATAATCAAGCTGTTACAGACTACAACAATGCCTTAGAGCAAATTCCTACAAACTTTATGGCAAACGCCATGGCATATAAACGTAAACAAGTTTTTGAGATTCAAGAGAATGAGAGAAAAAATGTAAATGTAAAAGAGCTTTTTAACTAAGCTATGAAAAGTATTAGTGAACTCACTGATTTTTACTACAAAACACTCTACCCTACTTTAGAAGTTTTAGAGAAAGAGAGAGAAACACTCAAACATAGAGTTGTGGTTATTGGAGTTATCTATACTCTATGTTGTGGACTAGTTGCTCTTGCTTTTTTAAGTGCCAATGTTGGTTTTGATATATTTGTATTTTTCATCGTAGCTTATCTTGCTGTTGGTGGTGGAATTTATAAATGGCTTATTAGTGACTATGCTAAAGATTTCAAGCATAAAATCATTACACCACTTATAAAAGAGATAGATAACAATCTTCAATACACTCCAGAACTGCATATTCCTAGTGATTATTTTACACGCTCAAAAATTTTCACCTCCAAACCAGATAGAGTAAGTGGTAATGACTTTGTTCGTGGAAAGATTGATGGGGTGAGTATTCAGTTTTCAGATTTTCATGCAGAAAAACGCCATAAAGATTCTAAAGGAAGAGAATCTTGGAGTACCATTTTTCAAGGCCTCTTTATAGTAAGTGAATTTCATAAACATTTTAAAGGTTCAACTGTTGTTTTACCAGATAGTGCACAAAGCACCTTTGGAGACCTTATAGGCTCTTTTTTACAAGCAAATAATTTTTCAAGAAATGATCTTGTAAAAATGGACAATGTCGCATTTGAAAAAGAGTTTGTAGTCTATGGCACTGATCAAGTGGAAGCAAGATATATACTTTCTCACACCCTTATGCAAAAACTTCTTCATTTTAAAAAGCGCTCAAAACACCCTTTATATGTCTCTTTTCGTGGTGGAAAAATATATATGGCCATAGAGTACAATAAGGACCTCTTTGAACCCTCTGTTTTTCATTCACTTTTAAAGTATAAAATAGCAATGGAATATTTAAACACCCTTCATCTTGCCATAGGTATAGTTGAAGAGCTCAAACTCAATCAAAAACTTTGGAGTAAATTATGAAAGCCACACTACTACTGACAGCACTACTTATAAGCCTGAATCTCTCAGCCTTAGAGCTTGAACAAAAACCACAAGAGGCTATTATCTCTGGAGAAAATGGAGGTTTAGTCCTAGATGGGAGTCAATGGAGTTCTAAGAGTATTAAAGAGAAGGTTTATGTGATGTTTTATGTTGACCCAGATGAAAAAGATCTCAATGAACATTTTTCACAAGCTTTAAAGAAAAAACATTATGATGAAAAATATTTTGGAAGTATTGCTATTATCAACCTTGCTGCAACATGGAAGCCAAACTTTATTATTGAAAAAATTCTTAAAAGTAAGCAAGAGGAGTTTCCTCGTACTATTTATGTCAAAGATAAAAATAAAATTTTGGTTAAAGAATGGAAGCTAGCAGATGATTCTTCAGATATTTTACTTTTTAACCGTGATGGCAAACTTCTTTTTTATAAAGCAGGTGCGATGAATGAAAAAGATATGCAAAAAATCTTTATGCTGATAGAGGAAAATATTTAAATGAATTCAGAATCAAGCATACTCTCCCTTAGTATCAAAGACCTTTTTAGTGCAAAAATGATGAAGTATTCTATACTTCCTTTTGTTTTTTCCATGATAATAATGTATGTTCTCTTTTTTGTTGTTGCAGGCATAGGGCTTGATCAACTAGGGACTATGGATATACAAAGTAGTCAAACAACCATAGAAAATGGAATTCCTCATACGGAAAGTTTTGCAGCGACACTAGAGGGTACTGCCATTATTAAATTTCTTATGAGTTCTGCACTTACTTCATGGATAGCTAGCTTTTTAGTTTACACTATTGGCACATTTTTAACACTTTACTTTTCTATCTTTATTGCTCTACTCGTCATTGGTTTTTTAACACCACTTATACTTAAAGAGATACAAAAACGCCATTATAGTGATGTAGAGATGATTGGGTATTCTAATCTTTTTGAGGCACTCTTTTTAGTACTAAAATGGGTAGCCATCATGATTGTACTTTTTATTGTTCTTGTTCCCTTATACTTTATTCCTTTCATTAATGTTATTGCATTTAACTTTCCACTTTATTACTTTTTTCACAAAATGATGACTTACGATGTAAGCTCTACTATTTGTACAAAAGAGGAAGCTATGAAAATTAAATTTTTTCATGCAACAACCTTACGACTAAAGACATTGGGGCTTTATTTACTTTCACTTATCCCTTTTGTTATATTTTTTGCTTCTGTTTTTTATGTAATTTACCTAGGACATAGCTATTTTCAAGAAACAAGGAAGTTAAGACAAGAAAATTAAAAGTCACATTATTATATAATATATGATTGATTAACTAACTAAGGAAGAAAATTTTGCTAAAAACACTCACTAGTAAATTTACATTTTTCTTCTGGTTAGTTTTCCTGGCAATTACAGTTCCTTCTTATATTTTTGGAACACTTTACATAAAAAATGTTTTACAAGATACTGAGCATGAAAAAGTACGTTTAATGGTAAACATTCTCAAGCCTACTATAGCATTTAACATCTCGTTTGAGCAAAAAAAACAACTTAATAAACTCTTGCAAACTATTTTAAATGAAAGCAATATAAAAAAAGTAAAGATATCTTCTGAAAAGTTTAACAAAACCCTAAAAAAAGAGTATTCACAAATATCACAATGTTCTATTTACAAAGATGCCATTCAAGACCCTTTTCGTAAAACAAAGATTGCTACCATTGAGATTGTTTACTCTAATGAAAACCTTATCTCTTTATATAATCAAATTTTAAAAGTTATTTTATTTATTATGCTATTTGCATTACTTATTTTTCTTAGCTTTTATCTTTTTATCAAAAAAGAGCTGAATGCTTTACGATTTATTGCCAATAGCCTAAAACAATATAGCAATAAAAAAGAGATGAAACCCATCATAATTCAAAATAACACACAAGAGATTACAACGATTGCCTCTAGTGCGAATGAGATGATGCTCAATATCTCTCAATATCTACAAGAGCTACAAACTTTCAATACAAAGCTTGAACAACAAGTACAAGAAAAAGTGCAAGAGTTGCAACTCCAAGAAAAAATGATGATACACCAATCTCGCCAAGCAGCTATGGGAGAGATGCTAGAATCTATCGCTCATCAATGGAGACAACCTCTTAATATCATAGGGCTTTCATGTGCAAACCTTGAAACAGAGTATGAACTTGGACTTATGGATACTAAAAATTTTAAAGAAAAAATGCAAATTATCTCTAGCAATATCAATTATATGTCTGAGACAATTGACGATTTTAGACATTTTCTAAGTCCAGATAGAGAACTTAACTATTTTAACCCAACAAAAACCATAGAAGATGTTTTACAAATTTTACAAGCTCAACTCACAAACAACAATATTAACATCACAATAAATACACTCAACAAAATAGAATTGTATGGAATTGAAAATGAATTTAAACAAGTTGTTTTTGTTCTTTTAAATAATGCGAAAGATGCCATTAAATCTTCTATTCAAAATAAAGAAATCTCCTATGGAGAGATTATCATTACCATAACAGATGAAAATTCTTACAATAAAATCTCTTTTTGCGATAATGGAGGAGGGATTAAAAATGAGATTATAGACTCTATTTTCGACCCTTACTTTAGTACGAAATTTGCATCTTGCGGTACTGGCATAGGTCTTTATATAGCAAAAAATATTATTGAATCAAGAATGGGTGGAAGTTTAAATGTAAACAATACAAACGATGGTTGTTGTTTTGACATAACACAAACAAGGGAGAAAAAATGAAAATAATTTCATTACTGCTTATAACTCTTGCACTCCTGGCAAATAACGACGATAAAATTAATTTGCTTGAAGACTTAGATAATGCTTCTCAAATTAGCACAAGAACAAAATTAAATATAAACAACTCTCCTGCAATTGTTTCTGTGCTACATGCTGATGAGTTACAAAAGCTCGGCATTACCGACCTCTATAGTGCACTTGAAACCGTACCTGGCATAGAAATTTCTATGGGAATTGCCGGAGCAAAACAGATAAATATGCGTGGAAACAAGTCTCTAGTTACCGATAAACTCAAATTTATGATTGATGGGGTAAGCATCAATGCACAACTTAGTGGTGCGAACCATTTTTATCTTAATATGCCTATTGAAAATATTGAAAGAATTGAGATAATTCGTGGTCCCGCTTCTGCCCTTTATGGCTCTTTTGCTCATATTGGTGTCATTAATGTTATTACAAAAGTTTCTACTCATAAAAAAGGTGTTCTTTTTATTCAAGGAAGTTCAGAGCACTCTAGCAGTATTGGTTTTACACAACACTTCAATACTCAAAATATAAAAGTAGCATTGAGTGGTTCTTTTGTTAACAACAACCAAGAAAGAGAGTATAGAAACTACTCTCTTTTACCAACACCTTTGCCTTTTACATCTGCTGAAGACTATCAAACAAAGTCACTCGCTATGCATCTAGATTTATACAATGATTTTTCTTTTACTTCAAGATTTTTAGAAAATGCAACACAAAATCATTTTGGTTATGGGGCAT
>Ga0256828_1000729_pt1 | contig 21458 bp, 19 predicted proteins | sample CV88metaG_FD_185993 | JGI IMG/M metagenome (GOLD analysis project Ga0256828, IMG submission 185993) | Hydrothermal vent microbial communities from East Pacific Rise, Pacific Ocean - CV88 | ecosystem: Environmental > Aquatic > Marine > Hydrothermal vents | place: Pacific Ocean: East Pacific Rise...
CTATTATAATCTACTATAAAATAATAAATGGTAATTTCTCTTTTATATCTTCTATTTTTGTAATTATAGGCTCACCACTTATATTTGCACTTGTTGCTACTATTGGGTTTTGAACATACTCAAAAAGTAAATAATGCAGTGCAGTATATGGTAATAAACACCCTATTTTGTTAATATTTGGTGCAATATATTTAGAGATATTGTTATTGTTTTGTTTTTCTAGTATTACTATTGGAGCTTCTTTACTTTGAAGTATCTCTTGCTCTTTTTTTGATATATTTGCTATATCTTTTATACTAGCTATATCTTTACACATAATAGCAAATGGCTTACTTGGACGATTTTTAAGCTCTCTTAATCTTTGTACAACTTTATCATTTGTAGCATCACATACTATATGAAATCCACCTATTCCTTTGATAGCTCCTATTTTACCATTCTTTATAAGAGATGGTATTTTATGAAAAATCTCATTATCATTAATTATTAATTCTTCATTTTTAATTTTTAATTCCAATTGTGGTCCACATTCTTTACAAGAAGTAGGTTGAGCATGATATCTTCGGTTTAGCGGATTTTTATATTCTTTATGGCAAGATTTGCATAAATTAAATTCTTTCATAGAAGTATTTATTCTGTCATACGGTACAGTTTGAATAATACTATATCTTGGTCCACAATTTGTGCAATTTGTGGCAAAATATTTATAGTACTTGCTGTTGTTGTTTGTTGAAATATCTGTCTTACACTCAAAGCAAATTGCAGTATCTGGCAATACTGTTGCTTTTCTAAAAGGAGAATGTTTTGACTTATTATTTTGGCTTTGTATTATTTCAAACTGTCCCGTATAAAGAATATCTATACTATTTTTTTTAATATTAGTTATATTTGCTAATATTGGTAAATTGTTTTGTAATAAATCTTCAAATTTTTCTAACTTATATTTATCTCCTTGTACTTGTATTTCTACACCTTGATTATTGTTTTTTATAAAACCTACAATACCTAAATTTGTGGCAAGTTTATATACAAAAGGTCGAAACCCAACCCCTTGCACCTTACCACTAATTAGGTATTGTATTCTAATCATCTAATGCAAATTTTTTACTAAAGAATGGATTTGCAAGTTGATATTTACTTAATATTCTACTGTATAAAACAGAATTTTCAAACATATCTCCCATCATAATAATATTGTCAATTCTAAATGTTTTTTTAAGCTGATTTAATATTGATATTGTCATATCTCCATAAGCTTCAAATATACTATATGCAATATAATGTGTTTCTGCACCTGCTAGTATAAAACTCATAACTGAACCTAAAAGAGAACTATAATCAAATGTATCATCTTCAAAATTCATATCAACCTTTAATCCACCATTTCCTCTAAATTCAAGAGCTTTATCACTTAAACTTTCAAATGATGGTTTATTTATATCTAAAATTACACATAATGATTCAAATAAATTATAACTCGGATTTTCTTCTAATATTTTAATTCTATTTTCATATTTTTTAGAAAAATTTTCAAGTAATTTTGCTCTAATTTCATCATTTTTCATTTGAGTTAATACTTCATTTAAATCAAATTCTTGAAATTGTATAGCTTTTTTTGTTGCTACTTCAGTTTTTACTATAAAACTAATACCATTTGTATAACTTAAATTTGCTCCAATTGCTAGATTTTCAAATTTTGCTTCATTTGAAATATTTAAAAATCTATTTATACTAGTATCAACATCTAGTTTTTTTACTTGTTTTGCAACTCTTGAAGCTCTTATAATAGTATTATTTTCTTGTACTTTTACAAGTTTCAAATCAGATGTGTCTTGGAAAAATATATATGGTATTTCACTATCTTTTGCATTTAATGCAATTAGTTGACTTCTAACATTATATGGTGCTTTTACATTTATATATGTTTTTTGTGTTAGTTCTTTTATTTCATCACTTGCTATAGTAACTTTCATAGTTGGTTTTTCAATACTAAAAAGTACTTCTTTTTCTTTTTGTGTCATTATAAATAACTCATCTATTTTACTTGCATCTGCAATTAAAACAGCACAACCATCTGTGTAATGTGGTGTAAAGAATGTACTATCATTATCATAAAAAGGAACACTATTACTATAGTGTTTACATACTATATTATCATCAAGATATTTAGGACTTGCAGGATCAGTTAAATCTTCTAAACATTTAGGACAAGGGGCAATATTGTACATATCACTTTTAAATTCTTTATTATTTATACTTGCTTCTTTAGAGTTTGTAGTTATTTTATCTATAAAAAAACTATGTGGCAAATATTTATTTGATAATTCACTAAATCTTTCTAATGCTTTTGTATCTTTATCATCAAGTACTAAAGTTATAATATTATTTTCAAACTCCACACTTCCATTTATACCACTTTGTTTTATTATATTTTGTAAAAAACCAGCAAAATAGCTATTATCACTATTATATTTTATCTCTTGTACAATCATGTCTTTTTATCCTTTTAAATGTTCTAAATCTCTTTGTGCAGTTGGATTTGCATAAGATTCAATTATTTGTTCTAATGTTACTTCTTTTTCTTTTTTAGTATATGTCTCACCCATATTATCCAATTCTTTTAAAGCTACATTTACAAAGTTATTAAACTCTTTTTTAAGTGTAGGACTTAAATCACTTTTTACACTTAGTATATCTTCAGGTACAATACCAACAATACTAGTATGAGCAAAATTTTCTAATAATGAACAAATTTCTAACATTTCAACTATTTCAACTTCATGTGCTGTTTGTTTATAACTACCAAGACCCAATAATTGTTCTGCTGGTAAATTATAAATTGATCCTGGTTTGTCATTTTCCATAGTAATAGTATCAAGTATTATTACTCTATCATATTCTTGATAATATACCATAAGTTGAAATCCTAAAACTCCACCATCTACAAGTGTTACATCTCCATCAAAGCTGTAGTTTTCTTCTAAATACCTTGCAGCATAAACTCCTACACCTTCATCATTAAATATAACTGTTCCAGCACCAACTATTGCTATTTTTTTACCACTACTCAAATTTTTTCCTTAAAATAATTATATTAAATAAACTAAATTTACTTAAGATAATTATTTATAAGAGCAAAAGCTCTTATAAATTATTTTTTATCTGTTTTTACAAATTTAGATCCACCAACTACGATAGAAATATCTGCTTCTTTCCAATATACTGTTCTCCATACTTGATAGTAAATATGAAACATAATCCATACAATAATAGCATACATTGCTGTATGATGAGAAAGTCTTACATCCATATTTGTTCCACCAGTAACTACCAATGTCCAATCAGTTGCAAGATGTAACATTGCAGGCCACCAATTACCAATACTACTAAGCCCTGAAGCTAATCCATGTACATATAATTGTAATCCTGTTAAAAGCATCCATACTAACATAAGGTGGAAAATAAAGAAGAATACAGCATTAAAACTATCTGGATGAGAGCTATCAAAACTTTTACTTCTATTAAAAGTAATTAAGTTTATTAATACTGCAAAAAATTCTTTTATATTCTTACCACTTGGAATAAGTTTTTTATATGGTTTTTCAAATCTTGAGAAAAAATACATATATGCAACAACAATACTACTAACATCAAAAACAATAGCAATCATAAAGTGCCACCATCTATTCCATGCCATTACCCATTTAGTAGCTGCTGGATCTGCCATCATACTACTATAATAAGGATGTCCAATATAAAGTCCAGTAGCTATTGCCCCAAACATTGAAAATGCAACCACCCAGTGGTTGATTCTCATAAATGTTGTCATCCTTTCTATTTTTTTATAAGCCATAACGCCCTCCTCTTAGATAGAACAGCTTGTGTTCACTTTGAAGCTACTTAATTCTCTACCTTTTGTATCAACAATATGAACAGCACATGCGATACATGGATCAAATGAGTGAATAGTTCTTAAGATTTCTAAAGGTTGTTCTGGATCTGCTACTTTTGTACCAATAAGAGCTGCTTCATATGCTCCCATTCTACCTTTATAATCTCTAGGTGCTGCATTCCAAGTTGAAGGAACAACTGCTTGATAATTTTCAATTTTACCATCTTTGATTACAACCCAGTGACCTAAACCACCTCTTGGTGCTTCAGCCATACCATAACCTTTTGCATCTTTAGAAACTGTATCAAAATCAAATTCTGTCCAAGTAGATAAATCTCCACTTGCAACATTTGCTGCTAATTCATCTACCCAATCCATCATAATATCTGCCATAAGTTCTGTTTCAATAGCTCTAGCTGCTGTTCTTCCAACTGTTGAGAAAATAACTGATGCTGGTGCTGCTTTTCCTAAACCTAATTTATTACCTAATTTTTCTAAGAATGCTGTAGCATATTTAGTCATAAGTGGATCTTTAGCTGCAAGTCCAACAACAACTCTAGCTAATGGACCAACTTCCATTCTGTTATCATCATAAATTGGAGATTTAATCCAAGAATATTTTTCTTCAGTTTTTAAATATGCAAAACCATCTTCTTTTTTATTAAGACCTGTATATTTAGGAATTGTAGTTCCTTCATATGGATGTTCTGGTTTACCTGTACCTTCATACCATGCATGAGATATATCTTCTGCAATTTTTGTTTGGTCTAATGGGTGAAGTGTAGATAAATCTCCATTTAAAACAACACCACTTGGGAATAATTGTTTTGCACCATAGAAACCTGTATCATCTAATTTAAAATCACCATAAGACATAAAGTTTTTAAGTCCTCCACCAGTACCATCTAGTGCTTCATCTGCATAAACAGTTCCAGCCATAAGTACATCAGATAAATATGCTCTTTTAATAAAGTTTCTAAATTTATTTAAAAGTGATTTAAATTGAGCAATTCTTGCAGGATTTTGAATATCTTGAACACAAGTAACACCACCAACAACAATAGATTGTGGGTGAGGCATTTTACCACCAAAGATTGCCATCATTTTAGAAGCATCTCTTTGCATATCAAGTGCTTGTAAGTAGTGAGCAACAGCAATAAGATTTTGTTCAGGAGATAATTTATAATGTTTATTTCCCCAATAAGCATTAGCAAAAAGTCCAAGTCTTCCTTGTTTTACAAACTTAGCAACTCTTTCTTGAATTGTTTTAAGCTCACCTTCTCCAGCCATCCATGGATTATCATTCCATTTTAAAGCTTCTTGTGCAGCTAATTTAGGATCAGCTTTAAGTGCTGAAGTAATATCAACCCAATCAAGTGCATGTAAATGATAAAAGTGTACTGTATGATCATGTAAATATAATGCACCTTGAAGTAAGTTTCTTACAATTCTTGCATTTTTTGGAATAGTTACATCAAATGCATGCTCAACAGCTTCAATACTTCTTTGATAGTGTGTACCTGTACAAACACCACAAATTCTCATTGCTAACATACCTGCATCTCTTGGATCTCTACCTTTTAAAATTGTTTCAATCCCTCTAAACATAGTTGAACTTGCATAGGCATCAACTATCTTATTTGTTTCTTCATCTATTATTGCTTCTACTCTTAAGTGACCTTCAATTCTTGTAATTGGGTCAACGATTATATGTTTTTTACTCATCTATTATTCCTCACTTTTACCTATTGTTGCACTAATTGCTGCATGAATACCAATACCAATACCAGCAGCTGTTAATAATCCTAAACCAAACTCATCAACTGTTTTTTCAACTCCACCTGTTGGTGCTTTGAAATGAGTATCTGCCATTGGTCTTTCTTGTGCAAATTTATCCCAGAAATCAGGTTCACTACAACCAATACAACCATGTCCAGCACCTACTGGCCAAGATGTTCCACTATTATATTTAACTACTGAACAGTTATTAAATGTCATAGGTCCTTTACAACCCATTTTATATAAACAGAAGTTATTTTTAGCTCCATCATCACCCCACTCTTCTACAAATTCACCTGCATCAAAGTGTGCTCTTCTTTCACAGTTATCATGAATTCTGTATCCAAATGCAAATTTAGGTCTATTTAAGTGATCTAGTTCAGGAACTTGTCCACTTAATACATAATGTAGGATTGTTCCAGTAATATTTGCTGGATTTGCTGGACAAGCTGGAATATTTATAATTGCTTTACCTTTTACAATATCTTGAACACCAACTGCAGCAGTAGGGTTTGGAGAAGCAGCAGGAACACCACCAAATGTAGCACAAGTACCTACTGCAACTACAGCAGCTGAATCTTTTGCAACTCTAATTAAGTGTTCTTCAAATGTTTCACCACTTGCACCTATTGTTCCATATTGACCATTCATAGCCATTGGAATAGAACCTTCAACTACGCAAAGATATTTACCTTTAAATGTTTCCATTGCTTCATTTAAATGCTCTTCAGCAGCATGTCCTGCAGCTGCCATAAGTGTTTCATTAAATTCTAGTGAAATTGTTTCTAAAATAAGTTCATCAATAGTTGGTGCATCAGATCTTAATATTGCTTCAGAGTTACCTGCACAATCTTGAAGTTCTATCCAAATAACAGGAACTCTATTCATAAGTTCTGCTGCTTTTGCAACCATAGGAGTAAAAGTAGGAGGAAGCATAAGCATTGCACAAGCTGCACTTGCCCACTTCATAAAATCTCTTCTTGTTAATCCCTCATTTTCTAAAATTCCATCAATTGATATTTTATTTGCTGCTGGAGTATTTTCTAGTTCATTTAATCTAGCTTCCATTTGAGTTGCTAAATTATCATAATATTCTTGTCCACGATTAGTATTAATCTTTGTACCTTTTGCACTAAATAGTTGCATCAAGGCATCTCTTCTATCTGTCATAACCTTTCCTTTTTTAAATTACATTTGAATAAATGAATAATCATTCATAAAATTTATAATATCAATAAATTACTTTGACATAACTTAAAAATTATTGAGTTTTTTTATTTAATAGAAAAATTTATTTTTAAAGAAAAATGAAAAAGCTAAATAGCTTTTTCATATAAATTATATTAGTCAGTTTCTATTTTTTTGTCACTATCTTTAATAGTCCAAATAAATACAAGTGGAATAAATAATAAAGTTAAAAATGTACCAATTATAAGTCCACCAATAGCAACTGCACCAAGAGGAGCAAGTCTTTCTAGTCCAATAGCACTTCCAAGTGCAACGGGTAACATACCAGCAGAAGTTGCAAATGCAGTCATAAGAACAGGTCTTGTTCTAATTTTAATACTTTCAAGCATAGCTTCTGCTTTACTCAATCCTTCATTCATTTTTTCTAATGCAAAGTGAATAAGTAAAATAGCATTATTTACAATAATACCACTAAGAAGAATAAATCCCATCATAGCAGGCATTGATGTATGATAATGCATACCTAACATCATCCAAGATGCACCTATTATTGTAAGTGGAATAGAAAATATTATCATAAGTGGTATTTTTATAGAATTAAATAAGGCAATTAAAGTAAAGAATATAAGTATAACTGCAAAACCAATTGCACCTATCATTCTTTTTGCTGATTCTAAAAATTGTTTTTCATCACCTGTTTGTTCCATAGTTACACCTTGTGGTAATTCTTTACCTTCAAATGCTTTTCTAAAATTATTCATAATATGTGAAATAGCTGCTTTTTCTCTAAACCCATATACATTAAGTGTATATTGTAATCCCTCTCTTGTTATAAGTGAAGGCTCTGATTTTTTACTTGCTTTAGCTACTACATTTAATGGTATTTTTCCTTTTGGTGTTGAAAGTAAGAAAGAATCAACATCAGATAATGAATCCCTTTTTATTTCATCTACCCATACTCTTATACCAAAGTCTGAACTATTTTGAAGATAAAAAGAAGCTACTTTTGCTCCTCTAATATATGTTTGTAATTGAGCAGTTATTGATTGTGCTGTTAAATTATAAAGAGCAGCTTTTTTCTCATCAATTACTAATTCATATACTTTTTTATCATCACTCCATGTTTTAGAAACACTTACAATTCCAGCTGTTTTATACATAGCATCTTCTACCATTTTACCAGCTTTTTGTAATTTTTCTAAATCATCACTATAAAGAGTTACATCTAAATTTGCTCTAATACTAGCTAAGGCTGTAGCACCATAATCCACTACATCTACACTATATACATCTTTTAAAGCATTTAATTCTTTTCTTAATTTTTTCTCTATTTCCCATACTGATTCTTTTCTTTTGTATCTATCAACATAAGTTGCAGTTATAGCTATATGATCTATACCACTACCACTACCCATTGTCATAACTCCAGGTTCACTACCAATAGCACTTGATAAATAAAGTAATTCACCTTGTTTTTTAATAATTTCATTTGCTTCTTTAACTATCTCTTTACTTCTTGAAATAGGTAAATTAGGATCAACTGTAATACTTATTTTTACTCCACCTGTATCCATAGGAGGCATAAGTTCTGTTCCTACAGTTGGCATTACTAGTTTTACACTAGTAAAGAATAAAAATAATAATATTATAATATAAGATGTAGCTACTAATTTACTTTTTAGAGCCAACTCAACTGCTGATCCAAAAAATGATGCAATACCTCTTGATACACTTCCTGTAATCTTTTCAAAAACAGCTTCACTTTTTAAAATAAGTGGATGTTTAATAGTAAGTATCTTTAAAGACAATAATGGAACAGCTGTAATTGAAATAATATAAGAAGCTGCTAAAGCTAATAATAATGTTCCAACTAATGGTTGAAATACTGTTTGTGGATATCCACCTACAAAAAGCATAGGAGAAAGAGCAATCATAGTTGTAATAGTACCTGATAAATCAGCAAACATAATCTCTTTTGTCCCACCATATACAGCTTTGTGTATATCATCATGCAGTTCCCTGTAGTGCCTTTCGATATTTTCCATCACCACTACTGCATCATCTAATAACAGCCCCAATGCTAAAATAATAGCAGTTAATGTAACAACATTAAACTCAATTCCTGCAATCCACATTAATGCAATTGTTGATGCATAAACCAATGGTATAGTAACAAGTACAACTAATACTTGTCTAAAACTAGCAAGGAAGAAAAATACAACTATTGTTGACATAACAATAGCATCTCGTAATGATTCAAACATATTTGTAGTACTTTGAACAATTGTATCTTTTTGAGTATCTGTTATTTCAAAATTTATATTTTTATATTTTTTCTTTAATTCATCAATTTTTTTCTGAACTAAATCAATTGATTTAATTACATCAGCATTTTGAGCTCTTTGAACTGCTATTGCTATTGATTGTTTTTCCATACCAAAATATTCTGCACTATTTTCATAATGTCCAAAATATACTTTTGCAATATCACCTAAAACTATATCTTTTGTAATAGATATATTTTTTAATGTATTTATTTTATCTTTTTTTCCTTTTGATTTTAAAAGATATCTATTATTTTGACTAGTTATAAAACCAATTGCAAAATCTGCATCATTGTATTTTAATGCTGCTATTACTTTTGTAATATCAAGATTATATTGGTCTAATTTATCTTTATCTACAATAACTTGTACTTCTTTTTCAAATCCACCAAATACATCTACTCCTGCTATACCATTTAGTTTTATAAGTTGATGTTTAATATCTGTTGCAGCTAATTGTCTTATATCATCAAGTGCATATGTACCATCTTTAGGACTTAAAGCATAAGTAATAATTGGTGCAGTTGCTGAAGTAATTTGAATAATTTGTGGAGCCATTATAGAACTTGGTAATTTTGATTTTAATTTATCCAAAGATGCACTAATATCACTTGTAGCTGATTCTATAGCTTTTGCATATTCAAACTCTGCACTAATAACACTTACTTCATCAATTGTTGTAGAATAAACTCTTCTTACTTTATCTAATGTATATAATTCTTCTTCAATAGGAATAGAAACATTTGTAGCAATACTTTTTGCTGATGCTCCTGGTTGAACAACTACTACTGCAACTGTTGGGTAATTTGAGTCAGGAAATAATTTTCTATCAATTTTTTGATACCCTACTACACCTAAAAATAAAAATAAAGTTAAAAAAGAAAATATAAAATATGGTCTGTGAAGTAATACATCAACTAAGGAACCTCTTTTTTTCATTATTTTTCTCCATCAATATATATTTCACCATAACTAGGTAAAAGAGCTAGTTTTGCTTCTGATGCTTTTGCTATAGGTAAAGTTGTACATTGTTTTATTATTGCTTCTTCTGTATTTTCCATTAATAGATCAACTTTTTTAAAGCTGAATTTTTTATTTTCATATACAACAATATAAGTACCATCAGTTTTGTGTAATAATGTATTAGAAGGTACCATACAACCTTCTAAACTATTTGTAACTACGCTTATTGTTACATAAGATTTATTTGCAATTTGTAATAATTTATTTGGTTTAATCTCTGCAACAAGTAAAGAGTTTTTTGCATCATCATATCTTTTTGATATTTTTCCAATTAATTTATTATCAATATAAACTTGTTGACCTTCAATTATAGGATTATTTGCATCTACAAATGAAAATATTAATTTTTGATCATCAGAATTTAATGTTAATATAGCTTTACCAGGAATTGCTAAAGAACCATTTGTTGCCATTTTAACACCTACTCTACCACTAAATGGTGCTTTTATATTTAAGTATTGTAATGTAGATTTTGTTTGTTTAATTTTTTCTCTAATTGTTTTTAATGATGATAATTTATTTTTATACATTACATTTGTATTATCTAATGTTTCTTTAGAAATTGCATTTATTTTATAAAGTTTTTTATTTCTACTTAAAATTGATTTTGCATTTTGAACATCGTTTTTAACAGCATTTTCTTGATCTTTTAATGATGCTAAATTTGCTTGTATTTCACTATCATCTAACGATACTAAAAGATCTCCTTTTTCAACTTTATCATTTTCATTTACATAAATATTTTTTATATTTGCACTAAATTTAGATGCTATATATGCACTATTTGATGATAATAATTGTGCTAAAAACTCTCTTCTTATTTCTATTTTTTTAGTTGTAGCTTTTATAGTATCAACACTTTTTTTATAAATTTTAGGCTTATCTAATGAAGATACACCTTTTTGTTGTTGTTTTAAAAATAGTACTGCTACTATTATTATAGCAATTGCTGCTAATCCAAGTATTATTTTTTTCATTATTTTATCCCCTTTTCTAATAAATAATCTATATAGTATTTTGCTTTTTGAAATTCATATTTTGCACTAATCATCTTTGCATATGCAACTTTTTGTTTTGCTTTTGCATCTAATAAATCAGTAATTGTTGCTGCATCATTTTCATACTTAACTTTTTCTACTTTTGCAATTTCATCTAATAGTTCTAATTCAGAATTTGCTGAATAATAACTAGTCATAGATAGTTTTAATTTTGAATATCCATTTTTTAGTTCTTTATTAATTTGTAGTTGAGTATCCTTGATATCTAACATAGCTTCAATTTTTGATATTTTTTCTTTTTGTAAAAGTGCTGTTTTTTCACCAAAATCATATATATTCCATTTTAAATGAACACCTGCTTGCCAAATATTTTCAGAGTTTAGATCACCCTTATCTAAATAAGTTGTTCCATCTTTATATGTATTTGTAGTTGCATTTGGACCATAGTTATATCCATAATATGCACTAAAATCAACTACAGGATAATATGAAGCTTTTTGAATATTTACTTTCTTTTTAGCAACTTCACTTTTTAATTCTAATAATTTATATCTATTTAATAATTTTATATCTTTTGTTGTTGATACTTTTTCATTTATATCTATATTTATATCTTCAACTTTATCAAACTCATATCCACCCATAAGTGTTGTTAGTGATGATTTTAATATATCTATATTTGATAAAATCTTTGCTTCAAAATATGCACTTGATTGATATGTATTTTTTACTTTTAATATATCAAGTTTAGATTTTCGTCCAAGTTTATAAGCATATTGTACTTGTTTTAATAAATTATGTTGAGATTTTGTATATTCTTCTTGTGCTTTTAACTGTTTTTGCAATGCAAGCAATGTTATATATAAAGTTTTTATATTATATATTAACTCTTCTTTTGCTAAATTTTCTTTCATTTTTGAAGTTTGTTCTAAAATATCTGATATTTTATAACTATTTTGTAATGCATTACCATTAAATAATATCACATTATAATTTACTCCTGTAGTAAACATATCTTTTGTTGTTGGAATACTATATACTGCTGTAGGAGAAGATGACATTTCCATTGGAGGTAATGGAGCTAGAGTTCTTGCAATATTATAGTGGTCATATGATGCTACAAGATTAAATTTTCCATATTTTTTTGATTTTTTTGATTTTTTTGCTTCTTTTGATTGTTCTGTTTGTAAAATAACTTTTTTTAATTGTATATTATTTTTCAACGACTTAGAGATAGCTTCATCTAATGACAATGCATATAAACTATATGTTGTTGCTAGACCTAGTATAAAAAACTTTTTCATCAAGGTTTTTCCTTATTTTATATTTTTTACTAGTATAGTATAAGAGTATTAACAAAGTATTAATAAAATAGATTTTAATAATAAGTATATATTAAGAATAAATAATATACTATACTCCCCTATACTATATTAAAAGGTAAAAAATGAAAACTAAAAAAATATTTATGGTTATATTATTTAATTTTGTAATCATTATTTCAGAACTTTTATTTGGTTTAATATCAAATTCTTTTTCACTAATTAGTGATGCTTTGCATAATTTTGGTGATGTTATATCTTTAATAATTACATATTTAACTCTTAAACATACTATTAATACAAATATGAAAGCAGTATTATTTAATACTGTATTTTTATATATTACTATGTTTTATTTAATATATGAAGCAATTTTAAATTTATATAACCCACAAATAATAGATCCATTATATATGATAAGTGTTGGTATTGTTGCACTAATAGCAAATGGACTTAGTGCTTATTATTTATCGACTATGCAAGTTTCTAGCTGTGGACACAACCACCATAATCATTCACATGAACATAATGATAAGATAGAACATCAAAATATGAATATAAAATCTGCATATTTACATATGTTAAGTGATGCTTTAATATCTATGGGTGTTGTTATTGCTGGAATATTTATATATTTTTATAAAATATATTTTATTGATTCTATTTTAACTATTATTTTTAGTATTTATATTATAATACATTCATATCCATTATTGATAAAATCAATAAAATATTTCACAAAGAATAAAAATGTATGAATGTAAAGTAGAAAACAAAAAATTAATTAATAGAATAAATAGAATCTCTGGGCAAGTAAATGGATTAAAAACCAAACTAACAGCCCAATTAGAATGTGAAGAATCTCAAGATCCATATGAAATTTTAAGACAACTTAGTGCCATAAAAGGTGCTGTAAATGGTATGATGAATTCGTATATAGAACACTATGCCAAAGAACATTTAGTAAATAATATCAGAAATAGCAAAACACCCCAAGATGCTATAGCTTCAATGGATAGTTTAATAGATATTATGAAAAGTTTTAGTAAGTAATTTTAATGTGTAGTACAAACAGAACAAACATCAAAGCTTTTAAATACAATTTGAGCTAAATCAATATCATCAAGCCCAAGCATTGCTTTTTGACTTATTGCTGGGTTATCTTTTGCTCCATTTGATAAATTCCACTGCGTAGGAGTAATAATATCATATTTTTTTATAATTCCATTTTCTAGCTCAACTTTATGCACTAAACTACCTCTTGCAGCTTCTACAGCACTTTGTCCAATTGCACTTAATGTTGATATATCTTGGTTAGGTTTAATATATGAAGGTTCATTTAAATCTATTTGTTTTATTAATTCATTACAATGATGCAATAATTGAGGTATCTCACAAGTTCTTGCTAGTATTCTTGAATATATACTATCTTTATATCTTCTATGAGCATCCTTTATTAGTGGTGTTTTATTTAACATTGCCCTACTTAGTGGTCCTACTTCATAGTATTTATCTTTATACATTACATTTTTTGCTTTTGAAGTAATATTGTCATATAATTTTATAGAATCTATTGAAATATTTGAATCAGCTTTTGTTTTATTTGATTTACCACTATTAAAATATGAAGTCTTCCCAAAAGCAATAAATCTATCATAACTTTGACCAATATTTTGCCAATTGTTATTTTTAATTTCTTTTAGTAAATCTATTAAATCACCATCTTTACTAAGTAATTCTTCAATATTTGTACAAGATTTAAATTCACTTGTATTTGCTTTTACAAGCATATCTTCAAAATATTTAATAGTTTCATTTATATATGATTGTACTTTTATTAAATCCATATTTGTAATATCACTTACAACTCCACCTACAATTGCATAAGATGTATGGGGATATTGTCCAGCTATTGTTGCTATTGCTTTACTCATAATAGTTGAAGGTTTTGTTGCTTTTAGTATATATTGTTTTTTACCAAAAAGTGGTAATAAGTTTAAATAAAACCATTTAAAATGATTTGCTATTAACTCAAAGTTAAGTGTAAGCTCTCTTAGTATTTTAGCTTTGTTACTAATTTTAATATCATCATAACAATCTTCTAGAGCTTGGACAGTAGCTATTAAGTGAGCTTGTCCACAAATACCACATACTCTAGGATTTATTACAAGTGCATCTAGTGCTGGTTTTGTTTCTAAAATCTTTTCAATATTTCTAGTTGTAAGAAATTCTATATCTACATAGTCTATTTTATTTTTATCATCAAAAGAGAAGTTAAGTTTAGCTTCCCCTTCTATTTTTTCTATTAGTTTTATTATATTTTTCATTTTATATAAATAAATTATTCAGCATTATCTTCTTTAGTTTGACCTTTAAGTTCAGCTATTCTTTTATCAATTAATTCAAGTGTTCTTTCTTGTGTTTTATAAGATATTTCAGGTAGTTCTCCACCCCACATTTTTTCAGCATCTTCAAAACCTTTTACTACACCTTCCCTACTTGCTTCTAATTTTTCTACATCATCACCTGATATGTGAAAAGCAAGATCTGCTACTCTTTGTGAAGTTTGTTTTACTCCAAAAAAACCTTCATCTGATATTAAATCTTCAGCTTCTTCTTGAGATAACTCAGATATTGGTTTACCTTCATATCCTGTATTTGATAATTTAAAATCATCAGAAACTTCTTTTCCTGCTAAGAAATCAAGAACATCTTTTTGGGCATTAGTATTTGCACTTGTAGTATCTTCGGCTTCCATTGATAATAAAATAAGTTGAGCACCTACTGATAATGATACTTCAACTGCTGATTTGTTTATCTCTTCTTCTAAAGATAATTTTTCTTCTGATTTAGATGATGACTCTTTAGTATTTTTACTTGAATTATTATTTACATTGTTATTATTATAACCTGCTGCTTGATAAGTGTTTAATCCTACATTCATATTTAATCCTTTCTATAATTAATAGAATATCATAAATAATATTAATCTAATATTAAGAAAGTATTATTAAAATAGATCTTCTTCAAGTCTTGGTATTGTAAATGCTTTAGTTACACCTGCAAGTGTTAAATATGCTCTTTTATTCACTCCAAGTGGTAAATTTGCAGGTATTCCCATATTTTTTTTAGTATTAAATAAATCTATTTTGGGAAAAGTAGGCTCTGTACATCCCATACATGGTTGTCCAGCTCTTGTTTTACTATTTACTTCATTCCATAATATTTTATTACAACTACCTTTTGTATATGGAGCTTGACATCCATGTTCATAAAACATACACCCCTCTTTTGCTCCAAATTTATGATTTGATATTTTATATTCAAAATATTCATTTCTTGTACAACCATTATGAACTGTATATGCAAAATATTCCAATGGTCTATTAAATTCATCTAATTTTATATTTATATTATGTTTTATACTAAACATTATATTTGCTAACTTTTCTGGATGAATAGGACAACCTGGAATACTAATAGTCTTTTGTTTTAAACTTGAAAACATAAAAGTTGGTTTATCTTCATCAAAATGAAGTCCTGTAGTATAAGTATAATTACTTTGACGAAAGATTCCACCAAAAGTGGCACAAGTACCAGCTGTAATTATATGACTAACTTTTGAAGCATATTTATTTATAATATTAAATATAGGTTCATTATCTTTTTTAAACTCTGAAGAAATTGCACCTTCTAAAATAAGTATATCACAAGATATATCTTTTTGTATTATATCATCAAGTGTATATTTACTATCAATAATTGGATGATAAATAAATTCAAAATTTTCAAGTATTTGTTCTAACTGAGGATAATTTAAAAATGAATGAGCATTACCATTGCAAGCTATTGCATTTATCCAAAGTACCTTTAATTTCATGTTTAAACACTTAATGCTTTGTAAATATTATTTGATACATCTTCTATGTAATCTTCTAATTCTTGAGGAAGCATATTTTCACCTTTTAAAAATACCATTCCACCTAAATATCCCATAAATAATCCAAAAGCACTAAAAAAATCTTGGTCTCTTAAATCACCACAAGCTACACCTTCTTCAAAATAGATCATAATTTCTGTTACAAATTCATTTACACAAATCATTCCTTCACAACCATCTGCAAATACTTCTCTGTTACTTAAATATATTCTTAGAAAATAATCAATCATTTCAGGTTTAATAGATGCTATTTTAAAATATATTTCAATAATTTTTCTTGTTTTTTCTTTTGTTGATATATCTTGTTCATTTATCTCTTTTAATTTATTACCTAAATATTTAGATATAAAAGATATAATCTCTTTTGCTAAAATATCTTTTGATTTAAAATAGTTATACATATTTCCAACACTCATCTTCAGAGCTTTTGCAATATCTGGAATAGTAGTATTATAAAAACCTTTAGAAGCAAAAAGCTCTAAAGAAGCTTGTATAATATCTTCTTTTTTTTGTTGTTTTTTATCTTGTGCTTTTGTTGACAATCTTATATCCTTTATATTACTTTATTATACAATAATTAAAATGATTTGTAGTTAAACTATTCTATTATATCATCACAAGCATTTAACACATAAATATATGTATCAACTTCAAATTCATCATATCTTGTTGCAACTACTTCAGTTCTTGTAAACTCTGCACTTTCAAACTCGTCAAGATTCTCCCAATGATTTATAAGATTTGAGGAATAAAATAAATAACCATGTATAGTATCTCCATTTTCATCTAAATGAATACCAGGATATCCCATACCAGCACTCCATCCTGCATCTTTTAGATATCCTTTTACAGTTGCAGGTACAAACTTACCTACAATATCTTCTAAAACATTTCCATGTGGACAATTTGGCATAAGTGTACCATATACAAAAAGTGTATCTGTCATATTTATCAACCTATTTTTTTTAATAAATTATATCTAAATTTAGTGATATTTTTATATTATTAGATATAATTTCAAATGGAAAAAATTAATACACTAGAACAATATAATAAAGAAGTAAATAAACTAATCTCATGGGCTAAAGCATACTATGTATATGATGATCCAATAGCTAGTGATGAAGAATATGATAAGCTAAATAAAGCTGTACTACAATATGAATTAGAACATCCAAATGATATTAATCCAAATACACCCACACAAAGAGTTGGTGGAGTTGTACTTGAAGGATTTAAAAAAGCTAGTCATTTAAGTCCTATGTGGTCTCAAGAAGATATTTTTAATACTAAAGAACTACAAGAGTGGTTAGATAGAACAGCAAAAACTGTAGATATTACACAAACAAGATTTGTATGTGAACCAAAATTTGATGGAGCTAGTTTAAATCTTATTTACAACAATGGTGTATTAGTACAAGCTATTAGTAGAGGTGATGGAAAAGTTGGTGAAGATGTAACATCAAATGCCAAAACAATACACTCAATTCCACTTACTATTGACTATAAAGAACAAATAGAAATAAGAGGTGAAGTTGTTATAAAAAAAGATGACTTTGAAAAGATAAATACTCAAAGAGCATTAAATGGTGAAGCTTTATTTGCAAATCCTAGAAATGCAGCAGCTGGAAGTTTACGACAATTAGATTCAAGCATAACTGCAAAAAGAAAACTATTTTTTAATGTTTGGGGAGTTGGTGTAAATGAACTAGAGTTTGAAAAATCTAGTGAAGTTATGCAATATATATATTCACTTGGATTTGCAAAGCCCCCTATTTTTAAACTATGTAGTACTATAGATGAGATAGAAGAAGTTTACCATGAAATCATAAAACAAAGAGATAGTATATCTATGGGACTAGATGGTATGGTAATAAAAGTAGACAATCTAGAGTTTTGTGAGACCTTAGGATATACAGTTAAATATCCTAAGTTTTCATGTGCATATAAATTTCCTGCCATTGAAAAAACTACGAAACTAAAAGATATAGTACTTCAAGTAGGAAGAACTGGTGCTATTACACCTGTTGCTATTGTAGAACCTACTTTAATAGATGGATCAACTGTTCAACGGGCTACTTTACACAACTTTGATGAGATTGCAAGACTTGATTTAAAAATAAATGATGAAGTTATTTTAATAAAAAGTGGCGATATTATTCCAAAAATCACAAAAGTACTAAAAGATAGACGAGATGGAACACAAAAAGATATAATCAAACCCACTACTTGCCCTAAGTGTAACAGTGAATTATTAGATGAAGAGATACTTCTAAAGTGTCAAAACCTTTCTTGTCCAGCTAGACTTATAAATAGTATTATATATTTTGCAAGTAAAAACTGTATGAATATAGATGGTTTAGGAAATAAAATAGTAGAACTACTTGTAAATAAAAAAATCATATCAAACATACTAGATCTATATAGTTTAACATTTGAAGATCTAATTGTATTAGATAGCTTCAAAGATAAAAAAGTAAACAATCTTTTAAACTCTATAAAAAATACAATTAATACACCCCTTCATAGAGTAATAAATGCACTTGCTATTGAACATATAGGTGAAGTAGCTTCTAAGCAAATAAGTGATGAATTTGGATTAAATTTTTTAGATGCTAGTTATGAAGATTTGATTGCTATTGATGGTATTGGTGAACAGATGGCACTTAGTGTATTAGAGTTTGTAAGGGTAAATAAACAAACTATTTTAAAGCTATTTGATATTGTAAAACCAACAGTTGAAGAAAAAATTCAAGCAAAAGAAAATCCATTTAAAGATAAAACAGTAGTTCTAACAGGAACTATGAGTAAAAGTAGAAGTATTATAAAAAAAGAGCTTGAAGCTTTAGGTGCTAAAGTGAGTTCTAGTGTATCTAGTAAAACAGATTATTTGATATATGGTGAAGATGCTGGAAGTAAGTATGACAAAGCTGTTAAACTTGAAGTTAAAACTTTAACTGAAGAAGAGATGAATGAGTTAATATAAACTATGCTATAATCGCAAATTATAAAATATATAGGATTTTTTTTGGGAACAATTAGTTTTTTACTTGTATTATCAGTATTAGTTTTTATACATGAATTAGGGCATTATAGTGTTGCTAAATTTTATGGAGTTACAGTATATGATTTTTCTATTGGTTTTGGAAAAAAATTATTTACAAAAAGGTTTTTTAATACAAACTGGAGTTTATCACTAATACCACTTGGTGGTTATGTAAGAATGAAAGGTCAAGAAGACCTAAATCCTTCTATGCAAAATATGGATGATGATAGTTATAATAGACTATCTCCTTTTCAAAGAATTATGATACTACTAGCAGGTCCAGGAGCAAACTTCTTATTAGCTTTTGTATTATATATACTTGTATATTTAATGCCTCATCAAACATTAGGTGCAACTATTGGTAAAGTTATTCCTAACTCATCTGCATATAATGTAGGGCTTAAAAAAGGCGATACTATAACTCAAATAAATGACACAAAAATAGTATCATGGCAAGATATGAGTAATATTATTGCTTCTAGTAATTCTTCTATGAAGTTTTATGTATTAAGAGATGGTGTAAAAAAGTATTTTTTAATTAATACAAAATTAACAGATACAAAAAATATGTTTAAAGAAAATATCAAAAAAAGAATGATAGGTATTGCTCCAAATGGTACTATTGTAACAGTTAGCTACAGTTTAATTGACAGTATTATTCACGCATATAATAGTACAATTCAATCTTCTAAAATGATATTCCAAGGTGTACAAAAGCTTATTTCTGGTGTAGTTCCACATAGTGAAGTTGGTGGTGTTATTAGTATTGGAAAAGTTATATCAGATGCATCAAATAGTGGTATAGTGTCATTATTTTTAATATCAGCATTAATCTCTGTAAATCTTGGAGTACTAAACCTACTACCAATTCCAGCACTTGATGGTGGGCATATTATGTTTAATTTATATGAAATGATTACTAAAAGAAAACCAAATCAAAAAGTTTTAATACAACTTACAATTATGGGATGGGTAATTTTATTTGCTCTTATGGCATTAGGACTTTATAACGATATAAATAGATTTTTAAAAGGATAATAAATGAATACAATAACAAAAGAAAAAGCAATAACTAATTTAGATAAAATAATCACAAATGTTGAATTTGCTAGAGTTCAAGTAAATGAACATCATATAGTACAAATAGTTGGTGTTAGTAAATATAATACTTCTGAAGATGTAGCTACACTTTATACTGCTGGACAAAGAGCATTTGGTGAAAATAAAGTACAAGATTTAAAAGAAAAATCATCAAAACTTGAAGACTTACCTATTTCTTGGCATTTTATTGGAACACTACAAAAAAATAAGATTAATAACCTTATAGATTTAAATCCTGTACTTATGCACTCTTTAGATAGCCTAGATTTAGCACAAGAATTAAACTCTAAACTTCAAGCAAAAAATAAAACAATGAATTGTTTACTTCAAATAAATTCAAGCTTTGAAGATACTAAATCAGGAGTTAATCCAAGTGAAGCTATAGATATTTATAATACTATAACAAAAGAATATCCAAATATTATTTTAAAGGGTGTTATGAGTATTGGAGCAAATAGTACAGATAAAAAACTTATCAATAAAAGCTTTGCTTTAACTAAGGAAATATTTGATAAATGTGAAGGTGCAAGTATATGTTCTATGGGTATGAGTGGTGATTATGAATTAGCAATTGCTAATGGTTCTAATATGATTAGAGTTGGTTCTGCTTTATTTGAAAAATAAAGCAGAATTTATAAAAAGTTAGATTTAAAAATCTAATCCATTTGTAAATGTTTTTCTTTCTATCTCTTTTCCATCAAGAGTAATATAAGTTTCAAGTCCATCTATTCTTTGAACTTTTGCTCTTCCATTTGAAAAATCATTTACATACTTGTATTGAGGCTTTGATATTATATTACAGTTTGTATCCATAAATCCCCATAAATTATCTTTTTGTATTCTCA
>Ga0256828_1000730_pt1 | contig 21458 bp, 18 predicted proteins | sample CV88metaG_FD_185993 | JGI IMG/M metagenome (GOLD analysis project Ga0256828, IMG submission 185993) | Hydrothermal vent microbial communities from East Pacific Rise, Pacific Ocean - CV88 | ecosystem: Environmental > Aquatic > Marine > Hydrothermal vents | place: Pacific Ocean: East Pacific Rise...
TCTGGCAATAGCGCTATTGCTCGAAATCGAATATTTTTCTATATATAGACTATAATATAGAATATTTCTAATTTCTGGCAATAGCGCTATTGCTCGAAATCGAATATTTTTCTATATATAGACTATATAAAAATAAAAACAAATGAAAAATAAGAAAAAAAGGAAATACAATGCTGGATAATAAATTATTTGAAGAACCTCAATTAATCAATAGAGAATTTGTAGGAAAAATTGTAAAAGGAAAAGATCCTACAAAAGAAGGTCGATATAAAGTTTATATACCTGAATTATTAGAATTTGATCCAAATCATAAACCTATATATGCTAAAAATGAGACACAAGGCGCTAGATTTGTAAGATGGATTGATCCTGATACAAAAGCAAATTTATCATCTGGAACATATTCGCCATTGTATAAAGGAATGGAGGTAAATGTCCGATTTAGAAATGAATCAATTGAATCTGCTTATATTACAAATATTATTAGTCATAATCCTTTACCTGACAAAAAAGAAAAAAGAGACGAATTTCATTTAATAAATGCATCAAAGAAAAAAACGTGGATTTATACAGATGATGATAAAGAAGTTCACCAAATACTTCATCTAGAAGGGAACTCAACAATAGTATTTGAAAAAGATCGAATGTTTCATGGTGTAGGTACACCAATTGGTGGAGGAAGTAAAGACTTAATACCTGAAAATCAAATGGAAATTACAAAAAAAGGGACACGTTTTGAATATAAAAATGTTACTATGGTTATAGATGATACTGGTTGGAAAGTGACTGTAGGTAATAATGTAATGCATATGACAATAAATGGTTTAAGTATTGGTGTTGGTGGTGATAAAGGAATGGTTGATATAAATGCAAATGGCAAAATTAAAATTCAGAGTGATCATCAGAAAATTACAGCTAGAGAATCATTTAATCAATTTGCAAACGAAACAAGAATTAGAGGAAATCAGCAATTAAATTTAGCAGGGGATGAAATGTCGATTAATTCATCAAGTGCTACAAGCATGTGCAGCAGTGGATATGTTGAAGTAAAAAGCACAATAAAAACCAAATTAACTGGACCAGTTGTTGAAATAACTTCAGATACTAATCTAGCAGTTGAATCTCCTATGTTAAGTTTTAAAAATTCAATTTTTACATTAAAGAGTGATAATATTGCTATTGCGGGTAGTAATATAGTGATGGATGGACAAATTACACATGCTCTTGGAATAGGTAGCAGTGTAGCAAATAGTATGGCAACTTCTCATACTGCTTTATGCAAAAGTCTTGATGCTGCAGGTGCAGCAATAAGTGCAAGTAAAAGCCTCACTGATCCAACATGTGGAACAATTGCTAATGCTATGGTCGATCAATGTCCAGGGGCAGCTGTTAGTACAGGCGTTATGCACCCACCTGAATTATGTACATGTCCTAATATAGCAGCTGGAATAAAAGAACTAAGCACTAGTATATTATCTTTAAATGATTCATATGGTGTATTAAATAAAGAAGACTTTGGTGAAGTAAGTAAAAATCCAGTATCATTATCAAATACAGAAGAAGTTATATCTGAAGATTCCAGTTTAGAAGATTTAACAGAATTAATAAAAAAGGCTAAAACGTGAAAATAAAAGATGAATTATCGTCAGTAAAACAAGAGTATTATGAGCCTACAAAAACAAAAGTTAGTAAAGGTATAGACAAAACTAAAAAATGGACAAATGATCACAAAGATGGTGTTTCAATTGAACGAGCTAATGTATTAAATGATTCACAATTAGCAGAAGTTCAAAAAGGTATAGATTTATATGGTAAGCATGGGCCTGTTCCACCTTGTCATTTAAATTTTGGAAATTTAGGACAAATTGATTTTTCATTAAATTTCCCTTTTCAAGGGGCAACACCTTTTAAAATGCCGATATTTAGAAAAATAGAGCATTTAAGTGATTTAATTAGAGGAATAGATGAATCATTTATTCAAATTATAAATTCTTTTCATTGTTGTGATGTTGCAGATATGTATAATAATAATATGGTTCCTATTTTTAATTGGCTTCTAAAAGATTTTGTAAAGCAAATTGTTGATATAGCAGAAAAATTAATGCTTTCATATACAGTATTTAAATCTTTATTTTGTATAGTTCGTGTTGTTCCAGGTAATCCTTGGCTAGGTAAAGGTGGAATGGATTGGTTAAATAATATATATGTATATATTGATGGTTTTGAAAAAATGTATATGTATATTATAGAAGGTGATTGGTTAAACTATATTATTAAACCAACTGAAAATTTTTATAATAAAATTTCATCATGTGCTAGTAAAAAAGGATCAGGTGAATTAAAAGTATCCAATGCTGCAAATGAAGCTTTAAAATCATATTTTAAAAAGGATCCCGTTGGAGAATGGGCAGATGAAAAAATAAATAAATTTGAATTAAAAAGAGCAAATGCTACTATTGAAGAAAATCAAGCTACTATAAATAGAATCAATTTATTAGTAAGTCAAATGCAAGCTACTGATTGGGCAGATAGTGATAGAAATAATAAAATTAGCGAAACTTTATTATACTATTATGGTGATACAAACGAGATTAGTGAAGAAAGTACTAATAAAGCATTAGAAAAAATGTCAAAACAACTATCAGATGCTACAGTAGCGAGAGATGAAGCAATTACAAAAGCAAGTAAATTAAATAAAGCTCTAACACCAGATGATACCCAAATCAATTTAAAAACTACAGGTTTAGAAAATACATCATTAGTTGAAAGAACATTAGATGATCTTAAATTAGCAAGTAGTAATCCAGTATGTACTTGTTTATTTCAAGTTGCAGGTGAAGCCGGAAACGCTTATCGTGAAATGAAACATGTATCTGTAAATACATGGAGCTCATTCGAACAAAAAATTAGAAATCAAGCATGTGAATCAGACAAAGAATTATTTTTATCTTATTGTGAAGCTAAGGAAGAAGATAAAGATTTTGCAGAGGGTAAAAGTTATCAACTCACAAAAAATAATATAGATAAAAAATTTAAAGAAAATTATAGTGAAATAGAAAGAGATTTAAGTGTTTTAGAATATGATTGGATGCCTGAAATATATAATAAATATAATCAAAATGTATTACAATCAGATTATTTAGAATTTGAATACATTAACACAAAAGGTGAATTGATAAATGAAAAATTTAGTATTAATGAAGAAAATAAATTACATAATTTAACATCTTTATCTAATGCAAATATTCAAATTTATTATACTGATTCAGGTGCAAAAGATGGAATTAAACCTCATAAATTATTTTCAGATGTTATGAATCTAAATGATAAAAGACAACAAGAAAGTGATCAAGTTACTCATAGACGTGATAGTTTAATGAATGATTTACATTTTCATGAAAAAAGTTTAGAAGAAATGTGGAATGCATTAAGAAGAAATGCTATATATAATTCTCAACAAAAAGCATTAAGTGATGCACTAGACACTGATTATGATGATGTAAATGGATTTCAAGATACAGATATTGATGATTTATATGATGCTCTTGGTACATCATTTAATGTTGATCGATTTGTAACTACATTTGGTTCAGACAGTATCGAAGAAGCAAAATATAATTTTTATAAAGATAGAGGATATATTAATCCAGATGGAAGTATAATGGAAATCCAGGATCCAATATTCCTAGAACAATTAAATGCTTATATTGACTCAATTCATGAAATTGATAATGTATACGATATAACTGATAACAATAGATTCATTGGAAATTTTGCTAAAAGTAGAGAAGCTTATTTAAATTTAAAAAGAGATGTTCGTCGTTTAGAAGCAATGAAATTCCGTCTACATGTTTTAATTACTGTTGATAATATATTATGTGAAATTATTGGAGATGATGTTAATCGTGATAGTGCAAATCCAATGCCATGTGGATGTGATATAATATGTGTTATTCTTCAAAGTATTATAGATGTAATTGTTAAAGCAATTAATCAAATACTAGGTTATATTGCTAAAAAAATTATAGATTTAACTATGAATGCTAGCGTTGCATATATTATAAAATTTATATTGGCTAAAATTCAATGTTTATTTGAAATTAGTGTTATTAAAGATAATATTAAAAAAGTAAAAGAAAGAGCAAAAAGCATAATTGAGAATAATAAAGAAGGTGTCATGGAAATGGTTGATGCTTATATTTGTACAATTGATGAATTAAAAGATCAAATGTCTGAAATTGAGAAACAACTAGATGCGGATGAAATACCTTTTAATTTAGATACTCCTCCTTTATATGATAGTGGAAAACCTATTGTTGGAATAAATCCAGATTTATCTGAAGATGAAGCAAAGAATATATTAGATAACACAAATAAATTAATAGATTCTGATAATTCTGGTGATAACACAAATACAGATTCTGATAATTCTGATGATAACACAAATACAGATTCTGATAATTCTGATGATAATGATGCTGATAATTTACCAGAAGATAATTATAATGATCAAGTAAAACAATTAAAAGATAATTTAGATTTCAAAACATCAAATTCATTTGAACCTGATTTGAATAGCGATGAAATAGTAGATGGTACAAATGAGATTTCTAATGATTCTAATAATTCAAATTACCAAGACTTATATGATAAACCTATAAATTTAAATGATATGTTAGATCCGTATCCAGATATTAAAACAAAAGATTCATTAATTAGTAATGGTATTATGACTCCACAATATAATAAAACTCATGCTATTATTCATTATAAGGATACATTATTCGATTCTGATAAACCAACAGATTCATTACCAGATATAATTTTTGATTGTGAAAAATCTCCTGAAATTGAAATTGAAATAAGTGAGAAAATTAACTCATTTGAAATATTAATTGATTTTACTTATTATGAAGCAAAGAATAAATTGATTGAAATTCCAGTTAAAACTACACAAGTTCCATATGTTCCTGAAGAATTAAAAGAAGAATTTGATGCTGTTTTTAATTCAACATCTGATAATAGATATATAGAATTATTAAATCAAGTAACGCTATTACAAAAAGAGTCAAAAAAATCATTAGATGAATTAATGGATAAATCTGAATGTTCAACTGAATTAGATACAGACAAAGAGTTAGATACTTTAGTTTGTAATTCATCATCAACAATTAAAGATATTGTAATATTAAAAGATAATATTATAACAAAAGAGTACGGTAAAATAACAAAACATATAGCTAATGCTGGTATGAAAGCATATTTCCCAGAAGATCCTAACTCTGAAGAAAATCAAGTAACTTTAGAAGAAGGTGATATTTATTTTATTTATGAACCTCCTACACAAGAAGTTATATATTTAGAACCAGTTGTAACGACAACATCTAGAATAATTGAATTAGATGAATCTTTAAAAGATGATATCAGTAGAATAGTAAAAACGGAATTTATTAATTACAATAAGCATTATATTGAAATAATAACAGAAACAAAAGTGATTCATGATGTAATAAATAATCAAACAACAATTACAACAATTACAAAAAAATCTGAGAAAATTTATGAATTATTTCATTTAGATAATATAGAATTATTAATTACTTTTCAAAATTCAGCAAAAGATATAAATGTAATTAATGTTTTTCATGTTGTTAATCCAAATGATGAACATTATATTGAAGAATACAAAGGAAATGAAAGATATCCTTTTATTGTAATTGGTAATTTATCAAATGATCCATCTGATATAAATATTTTATTAGAAAAACGTTTAATTAAATTAAACGAGAAATTTTTAATACCTGATGAGTTAAAAGATACAATTATTGAGAATAAACCTGATGTAAAAACAAAAGTAGATTTCGAAGAATGTGAACCAAATATAAAATCAGATACAAGTAAATTTAATGAAAAAGTTCAAGATATTGGACAAATTATAGGTAACGCATCTGATAATTTAAAAGAAATTAGTCCTAAAACACAATTAGAAGAATTAAACACTGAACCAAAATTACCAAAAATTTATGATTTAATATATGAAACACCATTCTTAATATTAAATAAAGAAAATAATTTAATGTTGCAAATCGTAGAAAATAAATTATTTTTCCAAATACCTGATGATATGTATAACGAACCAAATATAATTGATTATGTTTTAACTTCAGGTGAACGATATATTGTAACTTTTAAAAGCGATGGTATAGGATTTACCTTTAGTATTATGGATAATAATAAAAATATATTTGTACAAAAAGGAATTAACCAAAAAGGCTATTTTTTAACACCTACTATAATTGGTAAAAATCCAGTTTCGGATCAACAATTTTGTGGAATAATTCACGATATTAAATTATCAAAACAAGGTAATTTAACAGAAGAATATATTAAAAAATTAATTGATTATGTTCCTAGAACAGCTCAAATACTTTTTGATTTCACTTTAGTCCAAGGAAATAGAGTATTTAATTCAATTACTAGAACTAGTGTTGGATATATAAAAGGTAATAAAAGATTAAAGCCTGAACCAAATATTCCGGTAAATGAACCTGACTTTGTAACATATAATCCTACAATATTAGCAAATCAAAAAGCTAGTATTACAGGTAGAGTTATTCAAGGTACATATGTTTCAGTATTTAGAGGAGTAATGGATAATTTCTTTTGTTCGGATGATTTAACAGAAGAATTTACTTTAAGTTTTTGGGTTTACAAAACCCAAAGAACATATAATCAAATTGAAACGATTTTATCTGATGATTTACATGATATTTATATTAAATATATAGATTATAGAATACATCTTTTTTATAATCAGAAAGAGTATACTGTAGATTTTACATTAACTCAATGGACAAATATAATTGTTAAACGTTATAAAGATAGAATGTATTTTATTATAAAAGATGACACTAAAACTAAAACTCTTGAATTATTAAGTCAACCATTTAGTTTAATGTCATTAGGTGGAAGATATTTTAAACCACAAAAATCATATATTGAAACATTTGATGGTTTATTGTCAAATATAACAATATTTATGTATAGTACTCCTCATTCAAGTGATGAAGAATTATATAAATATCAACTACGTATGATTAAAGGTTCAGAATTTTTGGAAAATATATTGGAGAATGAATGATAGTAGCAACAGTAGGTGATGTAGCAGTAGGAACTTGTGTTTGTCCTGTTCCACCTTTTCCTGCAACAGGTACAGTAGTAACAGGAGATCCTCAATTTACAACAAGTGGAAAACCTCTTTCACTTGTTGGTACAAGTGTAGTTATGTTTCCATGTGGTTCCAGTGTTATTGTATCAGGTGCTCCACAATTTTTAAGTACTGGAACAATGTTAGGAAGACTAGGTGATTCAGTAGTTGGATGTGGAGTAGGAACGTTAGTAGGAACAAGTACTATAATTAGTGCTTAATATAAAGGATATAAATGGAAAACAAAAAATTAGAATATAATATAAATGAAGTTAAATCAAAAATTAATATTTTGATATTAAGATATGATCAATTTAAAACTTTAAATAATTCATTTAATAAAATAACTAATTCAATAAAAGTGATAGACTATCCAAAATTAGCAATTAGTTTTACAAAAATTCAAGATAAGATTAGTGAATTATATAGTTCTTCAGATGAGTTCATAGATTTTATGTTGAGAAGAGGAAAAGATATTATAATGATTAGTGATCAAGCTAATCATTACCTTTGTAATAGTAATGATGCAATGGATAGAATAGTTAGTACATATTTATGGTTGCCTTCAAAATCATTTGAAGAATTAATTGCAAAAATAGATCAGACAATTCAAGAGTTTGATAACATAATAAAAAATATCCTCAGATATAAAAATTTATTAGAGAATAATCAAGAAGTTGATTATTTAGATTTAGTTAACTTATCAGAAGACATTAAAAAACTTCTAGATGATTTACCAATTAATATGACAAATATAATATCTTATTTGGAAAATACTATTAATATTAGTAACCAAGCATTGGATATAACAACATTATTTAGTAAAACATTAGATGTTATAACGTCTGTTAGTGTTAATTTGACTTTAAGTCAAAGAATGCTCGATACCTTAACTTGTATGAATCTAAATGTTAATTCTCCTATAAAAGAAAAAATTGAACCAAGAATTGAAAAAATTAAGTATTCAAAATTTCGAATCAAAGATGAAAGATATAATGTATTAAGTAAATACATTAACTATTTAATGCTAAATGATAAATATGTACTAAATGATAAATATATTAAATTAGTCCGTGAAAAACAAGATGTTATATTAGATATTAATTATCCTACTAGACTATTAGATAGTAAATATATAAAATATATAATTCCTTTATCTGAAATATATGATTTATTAAAGGTTGGTACTACTTTACAAACATTAGATCTACAAATACAAACTTTATCTGATTATTATGGTACTTTAAAATATCCAGTTTTTACATTAGAAGAATTTTTAAATGAAATGATTAATGTTAGAAATGAAAAGGCTCGATTAGAAGGGCTCGGTATTATATATGATTATTTAGATAATAAATTAAAAGAAAAGAAAGATAAAACTTTCAATTTACTTTTTCCTGAATATGTTTTACAGGAAGAATTATTTACAACAGAAAAATATTTTAAATTTGATGATTATGAGTTACTAGGTGATACTGATTTACATTATAGTGTGCAACATTATATTCAACAACATTTTCAAAATGAATATAGAATTAGTAATGAATTGCAATTGAAATCAAAAATTAATGAATTATATAATGAATTGCAATTAGAGAGAAAAGAGGTTAAAGAAAGTGGAGTGTGTTCAATTGTGTTATATAACCAAGATGGTAGCACCGATAAAATAATTGATAGATTTGCTTATAATATCGAATATGTAACATTTAACGGTTTTTATCGTTATTTGGCGGCAGAAATAAATAATAAACATACTTTTCTAATTGATCAAGATAAATTACATCTATATTATAATGGTACGTTACCACATGAAGATAATTTAAATACAATAATTGAACAATCATATGATACTAAATTGATTTATAATTATTTACCGTACTGTGGTACAACTACAGGAAATAATACTTTTGAAATAGACTCGTTAGAAGATATTACATATTATAAAAGTAAAGACGTACTTTCTGGAAATGAAGAAGATTTTACTATAAAAAGTAATTTAGAATACATAGATAATGAATTATACGTAAAACAAGTAACAATCGGGTATGAAACTAAACTAGAAATAAATGTTGAAAATGAAGTAGAACGAACTGTAAGCTATGTAACAAACAATTATAGAGAAGAAGCATTCGCTGATAAAATTACATTAGAAGAAGCAAGAAATCGCAGTATTTTAGTATCATTAGAACACTTAAAATATAAAGATAAGTTAGATAATTTTATTGATAATACTTGGAAATTAAATATTCCAAATTCTTGTGAAAGAGAGTAAAATGTATAAATATAATATTAGTGCAGAAAGAGAATTTAAAAGAGTAGCTACATTTAAAAGACCTCCTGAAGGATTCATAATAATGGATAGTTACAATAATGATTTTTTTCCGATGAAACAGGTGCAAATAGATTCAAGTATATTTAATTTAAAAGTAGTAAAAGATGAATTTCATAGAACTTATGGAGGAAGCAATACTAGTGAAATATTTATGCCTTTTCATTATTCAATTGAAATGATAAATAAAAATTATTATGTGGTAAATAATCGCCCAATAATGTATAAAAGTTTAATACCTGATTATGAAAATTATATAAGTATATGTATTATAGGAGACACAAATAAAGATTTGTATTCCCCTGAATTATATAAAGTTATGGCTCACATGATAATGAATCCACTTCATTATATTCAAGGCTGGAGATTAAATCCTGATGGACATACAACTTATCATAATCTAGGGAATCATTTTAAGAAAGATTTATTAGAGAAACATTTTAGATAAAAGAAAGGTATAGTATGGTAAATATTTTAGAGAAAGTGAAACCTAGAATTAATTATTTTGATTATAATAAATATCATTATTATATTTATGTTTATTTGGATCCATTTGAACAAAAATATAGTAGTTATAAAGTTCAAGGACAATTAATTGAATTTGCTTTTCGTCCGGTATATATTGGTAAAGCTACAAATCAAGGATTTAGACATAATCAGCATATTGCAGAATATTTGAAAAATGGTCAAGAATCTAACGGGCACCAAGTAATACACAATCAATTAAAAAAAGAATATTTTCAATTAATTGAACGAAATATGAAATTATTGGGACACACAAATGTTATGCTTCCTAGAAATTGGGAAGAATATCAAAGAGATTGGGTAATAATATTAAAAGCTTTACCTGATAGTAATTCATTAGCAGTCTATGAAAAAAGATTAATTTCAACAATAGGTACAATAAGAAAAGGTACTGGTCCTTTAGTAAATGCTTTACTAGGATAAAATAAAAATAAAAAGGAGCCAAAAATGGCAATGGAAAGATTAAATGCAGGTAAAATGATAATTAATTATGATAATGTAAATTATTTTACATATGAAGAAGATGTAGATAGAATAGTAACTTTTTTTCATTATAAACCAAAAATTAAAACAGAAAAGTTAAAAATTATCAGAGAATTTAGAACTTTAAAAGATGCACAGGATACATTAAATAAAAAAGGTTTTTATTTAATAGATAATACATTTATTAATATTAAAAATGTTGCTATATCATATGAAGGAGCAATGAATATTGAAACAAAGAAAATTCAAGTTCAAATATTCTTTAATAATGGAGAATTGTTAGAATTTCATATTCTTAGAGATAGATGGAATGCTTTTAAAAATCAGAGACTCATATGAGTCTCTGATACTCTTGTCTCTGAATTCAGAGACAAGAAAAACTAACGATTAAATCGTTAGTTTCTTCATTGATGTAATTATTTGATTTAATTGATTTAAATAATCATCAAATGTTAATACTAATTTTTGAAAATCACTTGTCATAAAATTATTTTGATTTACTTTTTTAAGTAAATTACGACTAATTGTATCACATATTGTTTCTACTGTTTCTCGATCTTGAAAAATTTCATAGAAATGTTCATAGAAATTTTCAAGTACTAAATCATTAATATAAACTCTTAATGTTTTCTTATTGTTTGGTTTAAAGAAACTAGAATTTATTTTATATAATTTTGATTGGGAACGAAAAGAATTTTTCGTTAATTTTAAAAATTTTTGATAATAAAAGAAATAATCTAAAATTGGAATATGTTTATCGTATGAATATAAGAAATCAAAATAGTTAACATCCATAAATGAATTAGTGTATTCATCCATAAGAAATTCATAATTCTGCTTAAAGAATTTTTTATTCTTCATAGTATAATCAAGTAATCTATTTTGAATAATCATCTCTAATACATTAACTCTATCAACATTATTAGTAATAGTATCTTCAAATAATGATTCTAATTGTTTAAAATAGCCAACTTTTACATTAGATAATTTTAATGCATAAAATGAGAATATATTTTTATGAATTAATGTTACGTATGTACTAAAAATTGCTCGCAAATAAATAGGATTCATATTTTTAATAGCTGTAAACATCATATATCTTAATATTTTTTCAATTACCTGTTCTTGGTTTATCATTAAAATACTATAATAAAATTGTCCAATTTTAGTACGATTATTATATTTAATTAACCATTGTTCAATAAGAGAACGTAACGTTAATGTAAATTTTTCTAAATCTGAATTATTACCTATAATATTTAACAATTCATGTGAAAATATTTCAATGCTGGTTTTGTAACCACGTATAATTTTTACTTGTCGTTCTTGCATTATAACACTAGCTTTTCGTTCTAAAACTTTTAGTAAATAATGAAATGCTACTAATTTTAATTTGCTTATTCCTGCATTATACATCGTTAAATCAACGATTTGAAATATATTGTCATATATTTCTACTTTTAGATGGTATTCATTGTCTTCTTTTTCTTTTTCTTTTTCTAAATCAATTTTTGTATATTTTTCAATTAATGGATAAACATAATCATATATCTCATTATATAAATCATTATCAAATTGATATTTATATCCGCGATCATTTTTTAATTCATTATTTTCTAGAATTTCCTGATAATTTAGTAATTCATCGAGTCTAGACTCGATGAAACTTTCAATTTGGAAATCTAGATCATAATCATTAATTAAAGATTTAATTGTTTGCTCAACTTTTTCAACACTAATCTTTAATTTCTTTTCCCGTTTATTTCCGATTTCCTTAGCCATGTTTAAACCTCATTATCCCATGGAAACACAACCCAACGTTTATCACCAATAAGGTTAAAAAGACTAAATGTATCCCAATGTTGTTTATTTACAATAGCAAACGTTTCAATTGATGTTTCTTTTAAATCTCCGTATTCATCAACTTTTTCAGATGAATACAACAATTCATAAATATACTCATAAGCTTTTTCCATAGTCTCACCAGTATCAATAATATCATCAACAATTAAAATATTTTTACTTTTTTTAAGTAATTTGATATCTTTTTTACTTAGTTTATTAATTACAATTGCACCTTTTTCTTGATTATTATAAGATTCAATTTTTAAATTAATAACATTTTTAACATTTAATTTATAACTTAATAAACCTGCTGGAATTAATCCACCACGCGTAATACATACAATAACATCAGTATTCTGCAATGTTGATGAATCAACTTTATTGAGTTCGTTTTTAATTTCATCAAATGTAATATTAATTTTTGATTCAACTGGATTAATAAATAATTTAACTGCTTTATTAAAAACAAGTTGGCTTAATCTCTCAATTTTATCAGCAAAATAAATTGCTCTTTCAATATCAGATAATCCAAGTTTATCACATTCTTTATCTAATATATTACGTAATGAAATATTAGCATTTAAACCACGTCTAATTAAATCTAATAAATCATTCTTATCACTCTGTGTCATATTTTCTGATATCATACCAGTTGAAAGAATAATATCAACTAATGGTTTAATTAGCTCTTCATCTTCTATATCTGATTCAACAATTTCTTCAACAATTTCTTCTTGTTTGTCTTTATCTTCAATTTCTTCTAGTAGTTGTCCAACTACTTTTAATAATTCTAATGTGCTTTTTCTAACAACTGGTTCCATTTTATTTCCTTTTAATATTTTTATTTTCTAACACTTATAAATTTATAATCATCAAAGCGATCTAAATCGTTTTTTAGTTTCCCTTTTTGATAGTTAGTTGAATCTGCCTCTTGTAAAGCAGTTACACCTTTTTTCAAATCTCTGTATTTATTCATCCAATCAATAATATCAGATTTTTCTTCATTAAATAATACAGGCAAACCATAATCTTTTAATCTTTTATCTGCCCAATATTTTGAAACATGTTCTCCAATTTGTGCAGTAAATCCTGGAATATCACCATCTTCTAATAGAAATTCATTCCATAATAAATCTTCTTGAACAATTTCTTCTGCATAATGACGTAACCATGTATCAAATGCTGGAAATAAATGCTGAAAACCTTGAGAAGCATTTTTCTTTAATATCTTTAATACATTTAAACCTGTTACTGTGTGAACAGTCATCTCATCCCATGCAATTAATTTTAAAGCTCTTGAAAATCCTTGAATTGGATTTTCATATACTCTATTGATGTTCCAAGTTAAATAAAAGGAACTAGGAAATTTAATACCTTCAAGTAAATATGCAGCCCCAATTGCTTGTAATATCGCCATTTTAGCTTCATCATCATTCCTTTTTTGATTTACTACCAGTTCAATAAATTGATCAGCATAATATGATTCAAAATCTAATCTTCTTTTGATTTGTGGTACAGTGTATGCCATATCTAAAATATCTTGAGAACTTTGCCCAAATACAATATTTAAACCATGTCCATATGTCATAGCATGAATATTTTCTTCCAATGCGATTCTTTTATATAAATATCTTAATTCAACGTTTGTTGAGATATTAGCTAATTCTGTAAAAAGATTAACAACACCACTATCCATTAAATTTTGATAAACAATAGTTTTATAAAATTTTGTCATTCCATTTTCTGGAATTCTTTTACATCCTACTTTATCATTAGTGTAATCAATTTCTTGTTTAAACCAAGAATTTGATTCCGAAGCTTGAGCTAATTCCTCAAGCTTTGGAAAAGATAAATAATCATTTCTAATAAAATTATCAAAATCACCAAAAAATAATTTACCATGTTCTTTTGGAATAGATTTAATATTTACTAGTTTATTTTTTAATTCTTTATCTAAATTCTGTTTAATATGTAAAAACTCTTCTTTTATTTCTGACTCTAAATCTTCAATTTCCATTTCTTTAACTTCCACAGGCATCACCACATCCTTCTTCAATATCACCTTCTTTCATCGGGTGTAAATAATATAAACCTTTTAATCCTTTATCCTCAGCATCAATGACATCTAATATAATATCAAATGCTGATTTTGTCTCTCTGTAATAATGTGCTACTGATTGACCTTGATCTAAAAACTTTTGACGAATGGAGGCATGTTTATTTAAAACAGCATTTCCAATATCCCATGCTAATTCATAATACTGTCTATTTTCTTTTAAATTAGGAGCTAAAATTGGTAAATTATAAGTACCTTCTTTCATACTAAATAAATGCATAATTGGTTCAATTGCTTCAGTTGCACCAATACTAATACTTGATGTAGCTGTTGGTGGAATTGCTTGATGATATTCAAATCTAACACCAGATTGTTTTATTTTAGCTCTTAATTCGTCCCAATCATGTTTTAATTCAAAATTATACCCTTCAACATTTTTTAGAACATATAAATCCATTGGTAAAATGCCTTGAGCCCATTTTGTATATTTAAATCTTTCAAATGGCCCACGTTCTTGTGCTAACTTATTTGAATTATATAAAATATAATAGTGTAGATCTTCTTGAATCTCATGAATTAATTTATATGTTTTTTCATCATCAAATTTTAGTTTAAAATGAGCAATTAAATGAGCATAATTTGATTCACCGATTCCAATTGGTCTTCTAATTAGATTACTAATTTTTCCATCGATTACTGGATAATAAGAATGTTCAATGTAATTATCACTTGCTCTAAGTAAATTATAGATTATACGATGCTTTTGATCAGGTGTTAATTCAATCCATCTCATTAAGTTAATAGCGCTTAAATTACATAAAGCTAATTCACCTGTTTCATCAACTGAGTGAGTTTCATATTTTTTAATTTGTATATTATACACAACTTCTTTTTTGCCAAGTTTAGCTGGTTTAGTACCTAAATAAATTTCATTACATAAGTTACTAGCACTTACAGGTAGTTCTCCCATTCTTTGATCATTAATATTATCAGGAAAAACAACATATATATTACCAGTTTCTGCTCTTACTTTAGCAAATAAAAATGCTAAATCTCTAGCACGAATTTTATTTTTTCTAATACCAATTTTATTTTCGTAATAATTGTAACGTTTTTCGAATTCTTCGCCCCATAAATCATTTAAATCACTAACATCTTTTGGATCAAATAATGTTAAATCTTCATTATTTAAAATTCTTTTAGTTACAACTTTATACCATTTAATAGTATACATTAAACCTCTAGCACGATTTTCTTCTGCCCCACCTGCATCTTTTAACATAATAAGTTCTCTAATATCTAAATGCCAGAAAGGATAAGTAATATTACATGCACCTTTACGTTTTGACATTTGATCATATGCACTTATTGTAGCTTCAAACTTTTTAGTAAATTGAACAGGACCTGAACTTTTACCTCCACGTTTACCAACAGCTGAACCAGAACTTCTTAACCAACTAATATCACATGCTAAACCACCACCATATTTAGATAAAATACCTAAATTTGAATCGGTTTCATTAATTGATAATGCTGAATCATCTGGACGAGTTAAACAACATGAAGCCATTTGAGCATCTTCAGTTAATCCATTAAATACTTTTGGGGAAGCCTCAGTAACTAAAAAAGTACTTAAATAATCATAACGCTCTTTAATTAATGACATTCTAAGTTCTTTATCTTCTTCCATGTAAAAAGCATCTAAAGCTAAACGCATATATAAATGTTGAGGTAATTCCAATTTACGAGTTTTTGAATACGTAAATGCATATTTATTCATTACATTAACTAAACCCGCAAATGTATATTGTTGATTTCTCTCTTTTTTAATGTAATGTCCTAATTCAGCAATTTCTTCAGATGAAAAAGCATTTACTTTTGTAGCATCATACACACCTGATGAAACACCTTTTTTCAAAACAAGATTATAATCTAGAAAATCATCATCTGTTTTTAAATTATATGTTTCTTTTGTAATTTTTAATATATAAGCTTTTTTAGCAACTTCATCCCAGATAGGAAACATTTCACTTGTTAAATTGGCAGCTGTTTCAATTACAATATCCCACAACTTCTGAATTTTAATTTTTTTATAAATTTTTAACTTAATAGCTTTATATAATTCTTTCGCTAAAAAATCTCGATCATCTGTGATCCAATCAATTGCTCTTTTTAATTTTTTAATGTTAAATGGTTCTAAGCGTCCATCACGCTTAACAACCATATAACCTTTTTTTATAATACTATCATCCATATTTACACCTTATGCTTCATATGAATCACATGTCTCACAGTATTCTTCGTTTAATTCTGCTAATGCTTCTTCTTTAATTTTTTCAGATTCTTTTTGAAGTTTTTGGAGATCTTCAATCTTCTTTTTTTCTTCTTCAAGAGTCTCTTCATCAATATCGATTGGTAAACCCAAACTTTTTAAAATTTCAGCAATTTTAATTTGAAGAGGTAAAGCTACTTGAGGCTCTAAATCTTCTGGTAAAACAGAAGTGATTCTGTTTAAATCAGCAAGTGTTGTAGTAACTAAGAATTTTCTATTATTAATTTCAATGATGTGATGAGCATTATGTGTTGCCTCATGTAATACTTCATCTGCATCACGAGCAGGATCCATAATTTCAAGTACATCTAATCCGATAATATCAATTGTTCCGTTGATATCTGTTCCTTCAATTTGTGTTAACATATTTATCCTTTTATTCTGTAAATTTTCTTAGAGTATATATTTCTATGTTTATATTATTAAGCATCTACGCTTGTATTAGGGAAAATAACACATTATTTCTATGCATTGTATTCACTAAAGTCTTTTAATAATTCAGTTATTATTGTATCCATTCCCTCGGGTGATTGTTCAATAAATAATTTCCAACGAGTATTTTCAATAAATTCTTGAATATTATTTTTATTTTTTGGTTGAATTAAAACATATATTTCCTCCAGTTTATTATATAAATTTTCTTCAAATTTTTCATCGTAATCTAAATTTACTATAATATCCTGAGCTACAACATTATCTTCTACACCATCCCAATCTTTTATATAAGTACCTTCTTTGTAACCATGATCTTGACGAAAATTATTTAATACATATTTCATTTTAAATACTTTAAATAATGTTTCATAGTCACTTACTGCTAACCAACAATTTAGCCAGCTAGAAAATGTTAAGATTATATTATCAAGATGATTATATTTTATTAATTCTTTTCCCTCTTCAATTATATACTGGGTTTTCTGTTCATCGTCAAAATCAAATGTTTTATTTTGATTTGCTATGAATAAAGGAATTATAGCATCTACTGTATTGGTTTCAATTAATTTAGCTAATAAAAAATGGAATAAATCAATTAATTCAATCTCTATATTTTTCCAGTCAGTTTTGCCTTTTTTCCACCATTTCCAATCTGTACTATCTAAAAGTTCTGCTGATTCTAAAGTAATTGCTAATTGCCAATCAAGTTCATTTGAAATCCAATTGGGATCGATTTTATCATTTAATGATCGTTGCAATTTGACAATTTCTTTAAATGCTAATATATCAAAGCCAGTTTTTTGACTGATTTCTTTGTATGCTTCTTCTTGTAAATCGCTAAGATTTAAAGATACGTCAAACATATTTAATTCTTTTAATTTTTCTTTAATGTTCATCATTTCCCTTTTAGTATTGCTTTAATCTGATATAATAATGATAGATCATCGTAAACAGTATTGTTTATAATATAATCAAATTTAAAATCATTTAGTGCAGTTTCACTTGGATGTAAATCATATTCATCTATATCATATTGATTTTTACCAATTACTTTTATTGTTGTAACTTCATATTTTTTCTTAATCGCTTCATATTCAATTGGAAAACGAAAATCACTGATTATTATGTAATCATTTCCTTTTAATGATGCTATATCTGCCCAGATAGATTCACCAAAGATATCTTTCCAAATACTTGCATAATATTGTAAAAATACTCGAACATCAAAAATATAATTATCATTTTCTGTAATACAAGGAATCTTTAAAGTTATTGCTTCTCTTTTAATTACCTCACCCGAAACATTTAAATTATATTTTGAATTGGTATTAAATGCTTCTTCTATAAGTTTTGAATTAAATATTTTTTTATTTACTTTAACTGATTTTTTTTCATTTTTTAAATTATCTAATTCTTCTAATGATAAATTTAGTAACCTACAAGCAATTTCTTTTAATTCTCCAGCAAATGATATATGCGAAATAGGTTCAATATTTTTAAATATTGATGTGCAGTAATCTTTTCCTGATCTTTTTTTACCTGCAATTAAATAACATTTCATTTCTAACTCCTAGAATTTTGGTAAATTTGCTACTTGCTGTATTAAATCTTTTTCTGGTAAAATAGGTTGACTTAATTCTGGTTGCGGAGATGTTTGATTTTCTATATCACTTATTTTAAAACCTGTACCTGCTGCTGGACCATTAATTTGATTTTCTATATTACCTGCATTACCAATATCACTTATTTTAAAACCTGTACCTGCTGCTGGACCACTTGCTGGACCATTAACAGGTGTCTGAGGTTGTGGGATATTTGGTTCATTATATGATTGTGGTTGTCCATAAGCTGATTCTATTGGTTGTCCTATTATAGGCAATGATCCATGTGGAACAGAAGGCATTGATTGTTGTTGTGTTTGAGCTTGTTCAGATAAATGTTCCATTCCTTCAAGAATAATCTTTTCAACCATTAATTCATAATTTGATTGCCCGTTCCATTCATTTAATTTAAATGTTCCATGTGCTAGACAATTCATATTTTTCATACCATTTTCACCTAATGTATCACTTTGATTAATTACCTGTGATCTAAAACTAACCATTTTATAACTATTTAGATTTCCATATTCATCTTGAATTTGAATATATCCAGTAAATCGTTTTTTGTTCCCTTGATAAATAACAGTTTTTGAATAAGTTATTCGGCCTTTATAAATTTGAACATTACTCATTTTGGTCCCTTTATTTTTATATTTAAATTTTGTGTATCTTTAATACTATTCATAAAATACATTCCTTGGATATCATTATTTAATTGAACAGTTAAATCACAGTATTTGGAAACTTCTAGATAATATGATAATAATTCAATGGGAACATAACCATTTAAATTTAAAATTATAGGTTTAAATTGATCCAATTTCTTAAAATATTCTTGAGCCTCTTCCAGAATTCCTGGATTTAAAGGTTCATTTAAATCAAATGAAATATTTAAAGAATTATTGATTACTTCATATTTCATATTATTTTTCCGAATTTAATTTTTTTATTGCTTGAGCTAACCATCTTATTTCTTGCTGAGCATGTTCTGTATCTCTAAGTTTTAAATAATTGTCTAATTGAAATGGTAAAAACGCACTCCACACTGTAGTATATAGAGAACTAGGTAATACTCTTCTCGCACTTTGAGGTTTAATACCTTGCTCCAGTAATCCAAAATAATGATCAACGCATTTTACGTATAATTCTGTAGTTGTAATATCAACTTTTTTATCTTTTATATCTGAACTAGCATAAAATTCTAATTTTGTCTTTTTACCAGATACATAGCGTCTAGATAATTCTTGTAGTTGAATTCTATGACGATTATGTTGTTTACTTGTATTTAGATCCATCTTCATTAAATAAGTATTCCAAAATTTCGAAATTATTTCACATTCTTCTTCTGTATTAAATAATTTTAAAAGATCTAATTTAAAATTAGTAGAATCATTAAATAATGCTCTATAATTTGTAAGTAAATACTCCTTGCTATCATAATTAATAATTTCCCCATATTTTAAAATGTTAGGAATATCTTTTTCACCTGGTAATTCTTTATCTGCTATTAAATTTAAAATTTCACCGACCTTAATATCAGTTAATAATACAGGTACAAATTCAAATGAACTTGAAGGTAAACCTGCTGCTTCTGCTGCCAATCTATTATATAAACTTTCTTTACCAATCACATTTGGATTATCATAACATATTGAAGCTACTGTTGTAATTGCTGCAATTCTATTTTCCTCATTTAAATTTGCTCTAGAAAAATCCCATTTTTCAACATATGCGATATCATCACCAAATATATTTCTTACTTCATCTATTTTTCTTATTTCATTCATTTTATTCATTTTATTTTCCTTCCTTTTAATCTAATGCTTTATGTATACTAGATTTTGATACATTAAAATAAATATCATCATCAATAACTTTTAAATTATAGCCTTTAATATCTAGAACTTTTATAATACCGCCAACAGTAACATTTGAATCTTCTGATATATTTTGTTTTGCCCATAAAGTAGCAATTGTAGCAATTTCAGTTGCGCTATGAGATTTATTAATATTTTTGATTTTATCCAATGCTTTCATCTCAAAGAATAAAGCATTATCAACACTAGTTTTTTCAATATATGATTCATCATTTAATCCATTATTTCCAATTAATAACTTATCTTTCTTTGTATAATACATTATATGTCCTTTTTTAAATCATTTACATATTATTTCTATTATATATTTATTACTGCGTATAAGATATATTATATAACATAGAATAATTAAAAACTGGCAATAGCGCTATTGCTCGAAATCTATTATATTCTAATATATAGACTATAATATCTTATATCTTCTTATATTAGAATATTTCTAAAAACTGGCAATAGCGCTATTGCTCGAAATCTAAAATATTCTAATATATCTTCTTATATTAGAATATTTCTAAAAACTGGCAATAGCGCTATTGCTCGAAATCTAAAATATTCTAATATATCTTCTTATATCGAATATTTTTCTAAAACTGGCAATAGCGCTATTGCTCATTTTTAAAATTTTTCTATATATAGACTATTATATCGAATATTTTTCTAAAACTGGCAATAGCGCTATTGCTCATTTTTAAAATTTTTCTATATATAGACTATTATATCGAATATTTTTCTAAAACTGGCAATAGCGCTATTGCTCATTTTTAAAAT
>Ga0256828_1000731_pt1 | contig 21436 bp, 22 predicted proteins | sample CV88metaG_FD_185993 | JGI IMG/M metagenome (GOLD analysis project Ga0256828, IMG submission 185993) | Hydrothermal vent microbial communities from East Pacific Rise, Pacific Ocean - CV88 | ecosystem: Environmental > Aquatic > Marine > Hydrothermal vents | place: Pacific Ocean: East Pacific Rise...
ATGTAAGTACGGTTAGTAAAGAGATTTTAGGAGTCTAAAAAATGGAAGAGTTATATGATTTTTATACTAGATTTTTATCTAGTATATGTTTAGATGTTAAAGATGATGTTATAATGGTAGGTGAGTCTCCATTGGTTGTAAATAATTATCCTGTTGAATTATATAATAGAGATAAACGATATATAATTGACGGTAATGTTCGTGCATTAGTATTTAACTTATTACACGAAAATATAATTAAGTATAGGAATCCATCAAAAGAACCTATAACAAATAAAATACTAAAAATAATAGAGTTAAATCTAAATCTTACTCTAAAAGGTGTTTTGGTTAGTTTTATACAAAACCAAATAAATAAAGTTGATTACAATTATAAAGTTATTAGTCAACATAATCTATTCTTTAATAATGCAGAAGCTTGTAAAAAATCAGCAAAGCAACTATATGATTCAAAAATGTTAGATTTATATGGAAGTCTAATGGGAAATGAGACAAAGTTTATTAGTCTATCATACAGAACAAATGTTATGTTTGAGGGTGAAGAAGTACCATCTTTAGTGTTATTAAAACACTCTTTATTGGAAACAATAGAAGATGATGAATTTCACGGTTTTAGAAGAAAGGATAAAGATATATTACAAACATATCTCGAACACTTGAAAACTTTAATACCTGAAAAGTTATCATTTAGTATAAAGAGTGAATATACCGTTGCAATAACATTATCAAAATTAATTATTAAACTAAATGAATTGTTAGAGCCACTTTATCTTTTAACTGTTGGTGATAGTAACTTTGTTAGTTTCTTTAAAAATAATATTTCATATTCAGATTTAAAGAAGTTTAAGTCATACTATAAATATAGTACGATGTTACCATACATTGATATAGATTCAAAAAAGGAGATTTCATATACTATAACAGATAGTGATGATACAACTAATTTAAAAGTTGAATCTGAAGTCACATCCAATGGTGGTAATATAATTAAACCGTTGAGTGAGATAGTACCAAAAGTTGAACAACAAATAAGTCAACAGCAAGTTATCGGCTACGACTCAAATGGTTTACCAATATATGGGAATCCAACACAAACTGTTAATAACAATATGCAGTTGATAATGCCGCAGGATATTTATGGGCAAGCCCCACAAGTACCAGTATATCAAACTAACACACAACCAATTTTACAAAATAACATTCAAATGCAACAACAACCTATATACCAACAACAGAGTATGCAACAACCGATGGTTATTATTGGTTATGATGGTATGGGTAATCCTATTTATGGACAACAAAATATGCAAGACACACCGCCTTGGGAATCAAATACATTAACAGGAGTACCATAGCATATGCTATGGTATTCTCAATATTTTTTTCATTACCTCAATATCGAATATTTTAATTCGATATAGCTTCCCATCAAATGATGAAGATGACTTAATATCATTCAATGCCATTATCTCAAACCACAAAAGTCTTGGAATGTTATATACGTTCAATAAGCCATAAAAGTCACCTGTAAATTTATTAGCGTCTACCTTTTTAATATCAAGATATTCTATTTTGGTTTTCATACTACTTATTATTTTTCTTATTTCTATTTTCTTTTTTTTATCTATATTATTTTGTTCAATTGTTATTAAATTATTTAGTCCCATATTTTGCCTTTTTATATTTGTATATTATTTTAATGTAATTTATAAAGGAGAAAAGAATGAATTATAAAAATTACACATTTGTTCCAGTTGATAAAGTTGCTTATTCGGCAACTGCATTGTGTCCACAAGCACCAATGAATTCTTCTGCTAGGAAGTATATGTTTTTTACTCAGAAGGGTAATGCGGTTTCGATTGTTAATCCAGATGTACCTTATATACTATCTGGATTAGAAAAGGAATTTCGAGAGATGAATTATCATCATAGAATTCTATCTAATTTTAAGGTTTTATATATAATGCCTTATTTTGAAAAAGATATTGACCAAAATTATGCTGATTTAGAACAAGCTACTTTTGTTAATATTATTTATCTTAATACTGATGAGGATAAACTTGGGTTTATTAAGGTTGAAAGATGGGGTAAGAAAGATAAAAAATTTGGTTATACACAGAAGTGGAAAGACCAACTTCTAAATTTACAAGAAGGCGGTTATTATCCACCAATGGATTTGACAGAAACTAATGCAGAAAAAGATGGTATTTATGCATATGGTAAGAATACAGCTATTCTATTTTGTAGTAAGGCTGAAGTAGCAGAAGATGCTTTTTATATATCAGATGAGTTTCAGGATATGTTTAAAATAAACTTATTTAGGTCATATACTACATACTCTGATGATAGATATGTTTTATTAAATGTTCACGGTGATAATGAAAATTATCAACCATTACCAAAGGTTGGTGATACAATAGGTGAAGGTTCTATTGTTATGGCATTAAGAGAGTTGAAAGAAGAAAATTTTCTTTCTAATACATCGTATAAAGATTTATCATATGTTAACTATATACACGATAAACTTTATAAAGTGGAGTCTCAAGATGCTACTGTTGTCGATATTAATGTTCTACATAACCCAGATGGCAAAAAGAGCAATATATTAAATACTGCTCACGATGATCTTATTGAGTATGCTGAACATAAAAAGCGTTATGATTTACAATTTATAAATCGTTGTAAAGAGTATCATGATAAGTATAAAGTAGATTTTGAGAATGATTTACATGTAGAGTTAGTTCGTTTGCAAAAGTTTTATCATCCTAAAGTTGATAAATTGATTAAGAAAACAAGAATACCTGCATTTACAATTAATATTACTGTTAAGTATGAACGAAAGGGTAATATCGGTTTTAAATATACTACTACACACGGTAGTAAAGGTGTAGCTTCAGTTATCATTCCTAAAGAACAAATGCCTGTTGATGCAAATGGTATTAGAGCACAGATAATGATTGTATCAAATTCCAATATGCATAGAATGAATATGGGTAATCCTGCTGAGGGGTATGTTGGTTCAGCAATACATATTTTGGATAGAAGATTCAAAGATGTTATTAATAACTCCACAGGTAAGTTAATGGATAGGATATCTAAGAACTTGAAAACATTAGATGATTTATACATTGGATTTATGGATATTGTTAATCCATTAAAGGCTAATGTTATACGAAATGAATCAGATAATGTTAGAAAAACATTTTACTATTCTATGTTTAAAACACATTTAAGTTTTCCAATACCGTTGGATGTAAAAGGTTCAGATGGGAAAGTTCAATCATATGGTGATATAATTCGTAAGATTGATAAAACACATTATCGTGTAAAAAGTGAACCAATAGAATTTACTACAATTGATGGTGTTAGAAGTAAAACTATTATGCCTACACATATGCATATGCAATATATGTTTGCATTAAATAAGATAGCTGATGATGGTTTAGTTGTTGCTAGTGCTAGACTAAATCCTTTAGGTCTTCCAGTTGCACCACCAACATCTCAAAAAGATGGTGATATTATAAATGAAAAACCTATTAAAGTAGAATCAGAAACAGAAACTAGATTTAAGGTTAGTTATTGTAAACCTGTATTATTAGCCGAAATTAGAGATAGGTCTTTAAGTTTAAAAACTAAATATCATATAGCTAGAATGCTATTAGATGTTCCAGAACCAACTAACATTGATAGAATAGTTGATAGGAAAAAGTTTAAATTTGGTGGTGATGTAGTTTTAAAAACACTAAAAAGTATTTTACAATCTATGGGCTTAAATATAAAAGGAGTGATTCGTGACAAATACAGAGACTAAGATTAATAAAATGATAAATGAAATAGCAAATGCTGTTGGATTATCAACACATTATGATATGCGAATTTATTATAAAAACGATATGTTTTCTAAGAAAAGTATCGGTGATACAATTAACCAAATTTATCAAGATATGTTATTTAAGTTACCTGATGAAGGATTACAACAAAAATTTAAGTTATTTAATAAACTTGTATTTAAAATGTATAATACTTTATATAATATATATGGGTTTGGTTATGATAAATATATGGCTTTTATGCCTACTATGGACGTATATGATATTATAGAAAATAAAAGACTTAAAGAGTCTAAATTAAAGTTATTGCAAAATCCTTCACCTCATATGGTCAAAGAGGTATATAGAACTTTGAAAGAAGAGATAGTGAACTCAATACCAGAAGATAACCAGATTCGTATAGGTTATCTAACAAATGCATTTAATACTAAACAAGGCGACCAATGTTTAGCTTTGCGTGGTTATGGTAATGATATTAAAGGTGATATATTTAGTACAATTATTCCAGAATCATATGCTGAAGGTTATACAAATTTAGTATCTGATGCTATTGATTCTAGGGGTGCAGTAACAGCATTATATTACTCATCACAATCAATTAGAGATGCCGAGTCATTTGCTAAGGCAACTCAAATTATATCGGAGTATGTTCAGAATTTAGTGTTTGTGGATTGTGGGACTAATGATGGTATTCGTAGATTTGTTCGACCACCAGGTATGAATGAACACGGTGATAATTATGGTGGTGATTTGGCTCATTTAGCTGGTCAATACTATAAATTAAATCAGGATGATGAATGGAGATTATTAACAATAGAGGATACACATGTTTATGGTAAAACTATTATTGTTAGAACCACATTAAGTTGTCAGTTGAAAGATAATAAAAGTGTTTGTATAAAGTGTTTTGGTCGACAAGGTTATACAAAACACGAGCAATTTACTTTAGGACAATGGTGTTGTACCAAGGTTAATGAACCAGCTGTTCAATCATTGTTAAGTGCTAAACACTTTATTGTTTCTGCTGATGGTGGTGTATATGTTCTCTCGAAAGAATTAGCTAAGTACATTAAAGTATCTGATAATATATTGTCATTTACTAGGTTTATTAGTAAATATAAAAAAGTTTTATTATCTATACCATTAAATGAATCTTATGGATTAAAAGATTTGAGAACTATTAATGATGTGACTAGAGTTTCGCCAGAAAGAATCAGTCAGGTTAAAACAATAACTTTGACATTAACTGATAAGAATGATAAAGAAGAGACTTTAGAACTAAGGATAGGTGCAGGTAATAAAGTCGGTGCATTTACAGCAGACTTTTTAAAATATATTGTTCAAAACGGTAAAAGTATTGAAAAAGACTCTTATATTATAGATATTAGTAAATGGAATTATAAATCACCTTTAATTATGATTCCTAATCATGTCTTTAACTATAATCAATTAGTTAAGAATCTCGAATCGCTTTTAGGCTCTTCAAATAGTTTAAACGGTGATAAGATAGAAAGTGTAGAGAGACTTTTGAATGAAGTTTTCGATTTATATAATACAAAATTGAGTTTACATATTTCACATCTTGCTACGGTTATTTATGCGTTGGCATCACGAGACCCAGCTAATATGGATTATAGAATGTGTCGGGGTTTAGATGCATCGTTGGGGACAATAGGTACAATTACTAAATATCGTGGTTTTGCATCTTTAGCATCAACAGGTACGATATCAAATATGTTAAATATTTATAATATTGAATCTGAATTAAAAGAACCACATAATTTAGATATATTATTAGACCCACAAGGGTTTCTAGACTTTTATGATAATTATGATTAGTTTAAAAGGAGTTTCTAATGGAACTTATACAAGGTCATCAGGTCTTAAAAATAAGACCTGATGGTAAAGAAGAAGATTTTTTTGTAAAGAACTTTACTAAAAAGTTAGTTACAATGAAACGTGTTATGCGTGGTAGAAAGATGATTTTTGAGGTTAAAGACAAATATTATTCTTATTACATTAAGAATAATGAATATGTAATTATGAACACAGAAGCTCAACAATTTATATATGAATATGTTAGAAGATTCAGTGCAAAGAACCTAAAAGTTAATATCAAAAAGGTCTTCAGAGATGAGAAAGTAAAATTAGATTTTAAATCCAAGTTTCAGCCTAGAGACGAACAACAATATTTTATCGATGGTATGTTAAAAACATATGATAAGAATAGAGTGTTAGTTATGGCTAGAACAGGATATGGTAAAATGCAACCAGATGATACCCCAACATTAACGCCATATGGTTGGATTGATATAGGTTCGATTACTCGTGGTGATAAAGTAATATCTGAGAATGGCGATATAATTACAGTTACAAATGTATATAAACATAAAAATAAAGTTCAGTATATGTTTGTATTTGAAGATGGTAGGAGAGTAGAATCTGGTCTAGACCATCTTTGGGACGTAATTATTGATAATGGTACATTAACATTATCAACAAGGGATATTATTAAATTGTTAGATGACAATATAGATATAGGGATACCAAATTTTTCCCCAATCATAAATGGTCAAGTTAATCTTTTATATTATATGTGTGGTATTGCATATATAAATGGTTATGTTGATGATAACACTCTAATGTTATTTGGACAAACTAACAATAGATATTTGATGGATAATATTTCTAAATGGAATATAAGTATTGATGATAATAGAATTTATATTCTTGATAATAAAAGAGTTGATGTAATTAATCTTTATAAAAAGCTCGTTCAGAACGGCAAACTAACGGATGATTTGTTATTTTCGACTGTGGAAAATCGTGCATCATTTATTCAAGCTATAAAGACGATTAGTCATAAGGTAAGTGATAGTATTAGTGAATTAAGTTTTTGTCCTAATAACTCATCTAGGTGTGTTAAAACACTATTACATTCATTAGGATATAAAGTATATCAAATAGATGATAAGACATTACATTATGAACTAAATGAACAACCACTTAAGTTACATTCATATTATCAGAGTAGAGTGTGTGACGCAACTTGTATTGAGGTAAATAGTCCAACTGAATTATATGTTACAAAAGACTATATTGTTACTCATAATACATATATGGCTAATCTCGTTTTTAGTAAAATGTCATATCGTGTTTTACTTTATTTAAAACCTACATATATTAATAAATGGGTTATGGATTTAAATGAATATTTCAATTTAGAAGAAGATGATATATTTATTATCAGGGGTTCTAAATCATTTTGTGAGTTATACAAAATGGAGGTCAAGCCTAGATTCATTATAATCTCCACGAGTACATTTCATAATTATATGGATTATTATACTAATACGATAAAGACAAAAAAGGAGAACTATTGTATTGCTCCAGACAAATTGATGTCAGAGCTAAAAATACATACCTTTCTTAGTGATGAAACACATAAGAATTTCAATAATGTATATAGGGCTATTCTTGCTCTAGACCCAAAGAAAGTAATAGGTTTAACAGCTACGTTAATAACAAAAGATTCGAAATTGAATAGATTTTATCTTAGTCTTTTTCCATTAGAAAATAGATTGGATTTATTAACATACCGTAGGTTTATTAAACTGGAAAATATATCATACTATATTGATACTGGTAAACAATTTAAAGTATCTACTTCTTATGGATATGACCATAAGAGATTTGAAACATATATAATGAGGAATAAATTATTATTAGATTCATATTTAGATATGATTTTATGTATGGTGGAAAGTAGATACATTAAAAGGAAAAGGAAAAGTGATAGAATGTTGATATTTGCAAAATCATTAGAGATGATTACTGTTATAACAGATAAGTTAAAAACAATATATCCTGATTTAGATATTCGTGAATATACAGGTAAAGATAAATTTGATAATGCACTCAGTCCAGATATTAGAATATCACATCCACAAGTATTTGCTGAAGCCATAGATGTTAAAAATTTAATTTATACTTTAAACACGGTTAATATAGATAGTATTTCTACTTATATACAAATGATAGGTCGTCTTAGATATATAGAGGATTTTGATGTGCAGTTTACACAATTATATTGTCAAAATATACCACAACATAAAAAGTATATAGATGGTAATAGGTCTTTTGTTGAAATGGTAGTTGAAAAATATAACAATGATGTTTATCATAAACAATTAAAATACTAGAGCATAGCTCTAGTATTTTTTTTTATTTATTAACTTTAATGACTAAGGTCTAATTAAATTAAAAGGATTAAGTATGAGAAAATATTGTGTTGGTTGTGAAATAACAGATGAGAAGTTTACTCTTTTTGAGGTAATGAAAAAATCTAATGAACAGTTTATTAATGTAGAGACAAAAGAAGTTTGTTTAGTTAAAGATAAACTTTTGGAAATAATATCAGAAACATTTGTGATTCAAAATAAATTGAACACAATTACTTGTGGAGTAGATTGGAAGTCCGGCTTTTGTAAAACAGATAATGGTAGAAAAAAGACAGATTTTAATACAGCTATATTGGTTGAGTCAGTGGAACTATTAGATTCGTATCCTTGGGCACATTGGAAAAATATTAATAATGAAATTGATAACAATAATGTTATTGTTGAGTTATGTGATATATACCATTTTTTACTATCGGTAATGATAGCTAATAACATAGCATATAGGAATATTGATAAATTTTTTACCCATATACCAAAAAACTTTTATGATGTTGATGATAAAATATCGGCAATTAAAAAATTTATATTGAAGATATTGGAGTTAGGTAATTTTAATAATACAGTATCAGACCCACATAATAATTTAATTTTGAATTTTATGCAATTACTAGCAAACTTGAATGTTAACTTTATAGATGTATTGGAATTATTCTATGCTAAATCAGCTTTAAATAGACTAAGACAAGAAAATGGTTATAAAGAAGGTTTATATAAAAAGATTTGGGATGGAAATGAAGATAATGTGTTTATGTATAATATGGTAAAAGATGGTGTTGATAAAGATGATTTTTATACAACATTGAAAGAAAAGTATGAATCACTAATATAAAGATACATAGGTCATTTGACCTATGTATCTCATTTTTTTTTCTATATTTAATGTGATAATATTTTAGAAAAAAAGGAAATAATATGGTATATTTTAATATATTACAAAATAAAAAACTTCAAGGGAGATTTATCCCTGCAATACATCTTCCGGGATTAATCGATAAAGATGATGTAGACACATCTCTATTAAACACAAATAAATTAATATTAGAATCAACTATTGAAGATATAATTGATTATATTATACTTATGACTCATATGTCAAAAGAAGAAATTTTTGATAAAATTTTGTATTCTAAAGATAGTACGCTTCCTATGGATTATATCTATATGAAAAGAGAACATGAAGGTATTGAACCAGTTTATACAAATGTAAATGTATCCGAAATATCATCTGATGAAAAAGCTTTAAAGATGATGGAACAATTAACTACATTATATAAAGATAATAAGATATGGGAGATAGGAGAATTATTAAGTTCATCATTAAGTAAAAAAGACCATCATATATTCAAAAGAGATTATAAATGGCATTCTAAAATTATTAATGAATTAGAATCTACTAATACGCCAGCAATGGTGTTTGGTGCAGGGCACATTATTCGTACACCGTTGGATAAGAGAGATATGAATTTAATAGATTTTGTAAAAACAATAGGTTACGATGTAGAAGAAGTAGTTATTTAGACTTTAAATTTAACATCTCTTTTTTGATTAAAAATAGAAGGATAAAGTATGTTAGTTGTAAACATTTCAGCTCCATTATTAGAAAATGATGAAGAACATAAAAGAACCATTGTTCAGGTAGATGATGATCCAGCATTTGATGACCCTATTATTGATGATGATTCAGAAGATAATCTTTATCGTCGTCAGTATGGTGATTCATTAACCCCTAATAAAAAATATTATATTAGGGCAAGATATTATCTAGACCCAGGTGGATATCAAGGTTGGTCTAATGTTTATACTCTTATTGCTACTGATGTAAATGAAGTATCAATCAGAATGGAAAAACCAATTATGGCAATTACTCCTACTATACATATACCATATTATGATGTTTACAATACACCGAATAGAGATTTTAAAGTGATGTTGGGTATACACTCTTTAAATCTATTTAAAATAAAAAGAGTTAATATTCTATTAGAAGATATGAAAGGGAAAATTATATTCAAAAGATTGAATGATGATACAGTAAAGAATGAATTTACTATACCAACACAATTGGAAGTAAATACCCCATATATTATAAGAGTGTCTGTGGAGACCACATCAAGAAGTGTATCTAATTTTGGTTCATTAACATTTAAGACCTATAATATTCCAAAAGATTTTAGTATTATACGAGAAACTATAACATATACAAGTACTGGTATACCATACGGTTGTAGATTAAAAGCTAGTATCGCTTTTGAATCATATGATGTAGATATTATAAATTATAAACACGAAGTTGTTAAATCTTATGAAGATATTGAAGATACAGTAGTTAATGTAGAAGATGATATAGATGAAGAAACATTATATATTCGTATTCGTGGTAAAATAGATGGCAATAAAACAAACTGGTTATATCTAATTAGAATATCTACTGAACACGGTGGATTCCCATATAATCTAGGTGCTACATTAGGATAATTTTTTATATTAGATAATTTATATGCTAATAAAAAAAAACAAAAGGATTAAAATGGCGAATAAAGAAATGGTTGATACACATATGAAAGAAGTTGAAGTAGATACAAATGAATCTCAGACAACAGAAGAACAGAGTGAAAATAAACAAGAAAATCAAATGTCAAAAGAGACAGTACAGTTTATTGGTGCATTGTTAAAAAAAGAGATAAGTGCTCAAGAGTTAGAAAAAGTGTTTACTTTATGTATGGGTAAAATGATTAAGCTCGTGAAACCAGAAGATATTGAAAACTTAATTCAACATACAATCAAAATTGCTACTTTTACACCTAGTAAGGAAACAATAGAAAAATTGTTAGCTTCTGGTTATGGTGTGCATGTTGATATAGTAAATACATTGATTATATTAACTAAAGATGTAGAATCATATGTTTTTAACTATCAGGAACAGCAGATTATAAAACTACTTAATGGTGAACAAGTAGATTTTTCTCAGGAAGACCTTGAGAAAACTGATGTAATTGAACAATTAACATTAGTGGTAAATGATATTAATCAAACATTTGGTGAAGAGGAACAAGAACAACAGTAGTAGGCAAATGCCTACTACTGTCAATATTTTATTTTTATCTCTTGTAATCTATCATATAACCTTGCGGGACTATACCAAGAAGAGTCTCTATCTCTAGGTAATACACCAGCAATCATTAAGGCTTCTGAAACAATCTCACTACAGAACCATCTTTGTGGTGAATCAATATTTAACGGAAACAATTGAGCTAGGAAAATCCCTTCAATATCATACTCTTTACCCATCTCACCTTCTAGAAATCTTCTTGCTTTATCAATACCATTTATTGGTATGTCTAAATATATGAAATCCCAGTTACCACTCTCCCCACTAATCTCACGAACCCTAACACCACCATCATTATATGATGATGTATACCATTGTTTACCTATAACAAATTCACAATGTATCAATTGTGGTTTTGATGTAAATTGTAGTGTTTGTACTAAAGTAATACCTCTTGTATATAATGAGGTATGTTTTTTGTAAAATGCTATTTTTACTACCATTTTTAATCCTTAAATATTAATTTTATAATAACTTCAATTGGTTTAGATTTACAATTTAACGGTAAATTATCAACAGTTTTTGTATTAATCAATCTTATTTTAAACTTATTTAATTCCTTATAAAGAATATCAAAACTAAAGTTATAAAATTTTTCAATACTCACATCTATTGTATAGTCTTTTTGTAAATTATTTTGAAACTCAGTTTCTATTAAACCATATCTATCTTCACATTTTAGATTTAAAATCATCTCATTTGATTTTCTTAAATCTGTTATTGTTAACAAATCTTCTTTTACTAGGATATTAATAAGCTCAGGCTTACTGACATCTTCACCTTCTTCTAATGAAAGACTTTTTAGAATTTTATTGTGAGCAATAGTCATCTTATATAAATCTTCCATAGATTTCATTTTTGTTTGTTTAAAAAATTCAACAAATTCTTCGTGTGTTGGTTCATAAGTAGATAACGACATAACTAACCTTTGTTGGTGTTTCTTTACAATTTAATGGTCTAGATTCAAAATCTCTATTATCGATTAATTCTATTTTAAATTGTCTATCGGATATTTTCGTTACTTTATCATCAATACCATTAGTTTCATCAATATATAAAAATATATGATAGTCAGACTTATTTATATTCTTTATATCAATAATTTCTATACCTGTTTCAGAAGTAATTAAAATCTCATCACTTTCTCCAAATAAAATATTAGATGGTAAATTTACATTAACTGTATTATCTTTACCTAATAGTTCTAAAATACTATACATATCTAGTTTCAGTTCCCACCAATTAGGCATATTATATTTAGCTACATATTTATCAGAGAATATTTGGTATGTGTTACCTAAACCTTGTCTCTGTGATAATGCCTCTTCAGTTACTCTTCTATCAACCATCTCTGCTCTAACATCATAGTCAGTTTGGTTTGCTGCTTCATTCACTTGCTTTCTATAATAGGATAGTGCAAAATCTAGTGTAGCTGTACTATTAGGCTTAATACCTTTTTTCAATTCTATTAAGTTTACCATCTTTAAGTAATCTTCAAAATTTATCATAACGACTCCTTTCTAATCAGAAAATATAATAGTGTGCATATGCACACTATTATATTCAAAAATTATACTTCATTACCACCATCAACTGCGCCAGAACAATCAACCAATGGAATACCAAACACACCGTTTGCAACATTTACAATAGCACAAATATCATCACCCATAGATACAACATCTTCTATTGTGATGGCTTGTTGACTAACATATATTTTTACATCTTCTTCAATTTTCGATGCTTTTGTTTCAAGGTCTTTAACTCTAGATTTTAAACCTTTAGTTATAGTACCATCTTCACTGTTAACATCATTGATGTCTTTTTCAAGTACAGTCAATCTACCATTGATTTGAGTACCAATCTCTGTAATTTCACCAACTGATTTTTTTACATCATCTAGTTCAACTTTAACGCCAGCTACATCTTCTTCAACGACAGTTACTTTTGATTTCGTACCATTGATATCAGCATTTAAAGTTGCAACACTACCATCAAGATTATCAAGTCTAGCAATAACCTCATCAATACGAGCATTTGTGTCAATAATTGATGACTTCACACCTTCAATAGCACCTAGTACATCTTCAAGATTTCCATCTGTCGATAATAGTTCTTCTAGTTTACTATATCTTTCAATAAGTGAATCAAATCCATCTTCACTATCAATTTTATCTAGTAGGTCCAGTCTACCAATAACAGATTTTATATCACTATCAAGTGTAGATAGTTTTTGGTTAAGAACACCATTTTGAGCATCAATGTAAGTTTTTGTACTAACTGATACACCTTGTACAATGGTCTTTAAGAGTTCTACCATCTCTTCTTTTGTTGTTGCCATTTTAATCCTTTTTTTATATATGTATAGCTTTAAATAAAACTATCACTAAAATTAAAATAAAAATATATCTGTTAGACAGTCGTATCATCACCATCTACTTCGTGGAATGTGGTTACTAATGGAATTGCATTTCTCATCAATACTAAGTTTACACTTATCTCTTCCCCTTCAGCACTACAATCTCTTAATCTTATTGATTCATCAGACTCTTCCCACATCCTCATATCTTCAACAACAATATTACATTTTGTTTCATCTATCTTTTCAACAGATACAATCACAGGTTTTCTCCCATAATAAGTGACCAACAATGAGTAATCGTCAATGCTAGAGAAGTTAAAGCTAGATAAATCTATTTCCGCAACACCTGTTTCAGAAGTAATAACTTTTTCGAGAGATATAGTTTCCAATCTTCTATTTAACTCAATATGAATTGCGCCAATAGCCGAAACAAAATTTGCTCCATCTTCAGCTTCACTCATTAACGCTTGTACTGCAATTAGAGTCTCATTGATTTTATCTATATCAACACTATCAGCTAATTCAGCGGCTTCAAAAACTTCTTGTAGTTTATTCAGTTCATCTTCAACTGCTTGTGTTAAATTATTATGACCTTCTTTTAAAGTATCAATATTCTTTAAAATTGAATTGATTGTACCAAACTTTGTTGTTGTTAGTAATGTATCTTCAATTTCAATTTTTTGATTTTGAAAATCAGTTGCCATTGTTTATCCTTTGTTTGTAATTGACTAAGTCAAATAAACACACATCGGCAAATGCCGATGTGGTTATATATTATTTAAAATTTCAATTATATCTTCGATTGTTTCAGACTCATTTACTTTTGTTATTTTTTCTGTAAATGATGATATTGTTGGTAATAGAGAATTCACCGTATCTCTAAGCTTTTCACTGTCGCTATATCCTGCATCATAAAGTGTTTCGCACATAGTTAGTGTCTCTTGTTCCAATTCTGTAAATTGATTTTTATCAAGACCTAGTTGCATTAATCCTTTAACTAATAGTACACCTAGTTTAGAGTTTGCTGTACCTACATCAATAGCTTTACCACCAGCAACAGTTAAGATATTTTTACCAATTAACCAATTTAAAGTATCTATAGCTATGGCTTTAAAATCATCTATATTAGTTGGTACATTGAAATGTTTTGTGCCGTCTTCTTCTTGGTCATATGTATATACATTAGTATGTATAACATTGTCTATTTTTAATTGTTTTATTTTTAAATGTTTCATTCTAACTCCTATTTAACTAAACTTATATTACAAGATACATTTAAAGGAATTCCTGTATCTGAGTCTCTTAACACATATCTAACTAATTGGTCTTTAATGTCATTATTACAATCGATATCATTGTTTGTAACATATAAATTTATAGGTGTATGCGAACGATTATTAATTAATTGTTCATCACCCAATGTTGCATAAATTTTATATAAACTTAAATTTATTGTTTGATTATACCTCATACTTGAAACTAAAGATAGATTAGTTTTACCATCTAAATTAACTGTTAACCTATGGCAACCAAAATTAGTTTGCATATTTATTAAATTACCACTATAGTCGAAAGTGTGAAAATCGTGATCATCAATTTTATCAGGAGCAATAATTTCAACATCACGAATAACTAACAGACCAGTATACATAACAATAAAATTTACTGCGGTATAATCTGCATCATCTATTGTTTTTACATAAGAATTCGGCTTCAGTTTAGGGTTATCAATATCATCATTATCTCCCCATCGTCTTATATCCAACAAAGATAAGGTAGACATATCTAAGTTAGTATCATATTCAAATGTTTGACCTTCTTTTAAGTATATATACACTCTAGCATTTCTGTAAGATAGTTGTCTAGCTCTAGTAAATGTTTTAATTGGTCTTTCAATGGTACCATAATGAGAATCATCACCATTTTCTGCATCAACATGTATAATCTTTGCGGCAGTTGTTAATGGTGAATACCCACCTACTAAAATATCTCTATCTTTATTATTATAAAAAGTAAGTTGTTTACTTAAAAGATTTCTATCTTTGTCAAATATACCAAGTTCCATAGCATCGCCACTATCATAAAGGTTCATAAATCCTCTAATTAAATTACCATCTTCATCTTTTGTTGTTAAATTTAACTCATTAACAAATAGTTTTGCAGTTATTCCAGCTTCTCTATTTTCTTTACTACCAACAGTTATAGATTTTATATCCAGTGACTGATTTAAAGCGTTAATATTATCAACAGATATTTCTAATGCTTTATCACCATCACGATTTTCACTTTCTTGTAGATTTGGCATCAAAACAATATTTGAGTCTGCTGTTATTAATGTTCTTTCACTTGTTATTTCGTGTAGTTCTTTATCAGGATACTTTAACTTATAATAGTTAGTAACTACTTCTCTACACCCAGCAATTTCTCCACTGTGTAGAACCATAGTATCGTCAGTTCTGACGATACTACCACCACCATCAGTAATCATAATTACATCAAAAGACTTCCCAAATCTAACTTGAGTTTCTAGTGCACCTGTATTTACTGTTAATCGATTTTCAATTGTATTTGTAAAACTTCTAACTACATAATCACTTATCTCTTGTTTGTATTTCTCGTTACTCTTAACAGGGACAGTAATTTCATTACCATTTTCATCTAATGTTTTATACTCAACATAGTCATTACTACTAAAATAAGCATTTAAAAAACTCTGTGTATATTTTGTATTCAACATTAAACGGTTTATACTATCATTTAGTTGTTCAATGGTCATATTAATCCTTTAATTTTTGTATATTTTGTCTGTTTACCTCTATTTGATTTTGTAAATCTAATAATAGTTCATAAACAAATAGAGATGAAGATACGGTAAATACCTTACTAGATTCTTCAACACTCTTAATGTCATCTAAAAATATTGTCTTATTATCTTCAATATATGATTTAATACCATCTAACTTAGTGTTATAAATATCAGACATATTAATTATTTTAATATCTAAATCATCTATCCTTTTATTTATGTCGTCGGTTTTAATATCTAAATCTCTTTGTAATTTAGTTATTCTCTCTTTCTCTAACATTAAATCTCTATGAACTGACAGTATTTGTTCATTTAGAAATATAGATGAATCAACAGTAAATAATTTACTAGAATCATCTCCATCCTTTATCTCTTTATCATACTTCTCAGTAAGTTCTATTACAAAGGTATCTAACTTATTTAATTTATCAAATATTGATATACTAGCATTACTTAAATCTTCCCTAATTTTTGTAATTCTCTCCTTTTCCATTAATAAATTTTGGTGTAAATCTAAAATCTCACTTACTATAAATGATTGATTACTAACTACACGACTGTTAGTTTCATCAATTTTACCTTGTAGTTCTTCTCTAACGATATCCGCATCAGCATTCGTATTTATTAATTTAAATACTTTTTCATCTTCTACAAACATTGCGTATTGTAAATGTCCTGCTTTTATAAAACCATCTTCTAATTTAATCCCATTACTATCTAACAATGGATATTTAGGTAGATTATCGACTTTCAATGTACACTCATCGTTATTATCTAAATTTGCTACGAATCTAACAACATCTTTGTCTCTTAATATAAATCGTTCTATACTAGAACTTACTATTTCAATATCATTGCCATCACCATTAGTTTTAAACGCATCGTTATGTTTTGCTGTTGATAACGCAAATAATAATCTTTTATCTTCATCTATATCCTTCCAACTATCGATTGATATAATACTATTATCAATATTTTTAACCAAAGACATTAATTCTTTAGCATATAATTTACCTTTCGACCCAGCAGTATAATCACTTTTATTTTCTATATTTAATGGTGTATCCATCTTTTTAATCCTTTGTTGGTTTATCAGTTAAATTTTTTTTTAATTAAATAACCTATTTACTATTTTTATGAATTTTTAGAACTTAGAGAGGTTAACTGATGTTAATGTTAAATGTATTAAAGGATAGTGTAGAGTATTTAAAGGCGACACTAACTAACATTAATGGTAAATACCATTATAATGTTAGAGAAGGAGGTAATCCAGGTTGGGTTATTTCAATCGGTGTTTCTGATTTAATATTTAAAAAGGAACTATCTGAAAGGATAGAAGAGGTAGAATTAAGTGGGGATAGATATACAATTATCCCTATTAAAGCATATGGTAAAAAAATAACTGATGTTAGAAACAATCAAATTTATTTTATAGGTTTAGAAACATATAAAGAGGATGATGGTTTTATTTGTATGTTTGGAAATCCATTTGATGCTTTTGAATCTGATATTATATTTTCAGCCAATAATTGTGTAGAGGTATATGATGTAGGTGTTAGATATCAAAATGGACACCGTATTGATATTCCATTTGTGAAACTTCGTCCTAATGGTCATATTAAATTTGAGACAATGTTTAATAACAATAAATTGGAAAAATGTTATTCGTACGATGAGGTTTTGTTAATGATTAAATGAGGTAAAAATAATGTTCATAACAACAAAAGAAATAGTTCTAGCATATAAAGATTTAGAATGTTTTGTTGCAGTTTTAATAGGTATGATAACACAAATATTCCATACAAATATAAAGACGCTAGGGAATTACTTAACAATTATAGTTTCATCTATATTTATGGCGTTAACTATTGTGCCTTTTATTATAGAAAGGTTATGTATTGAAAAAGGTTCAACAGCAGAGGTATTGGTATATTCATTATCTTCTCTAATAAGTGTAAAGATAATTGTGTTATTAGACTCAAATCTTTTAGTGGTAATTAAAAAGATATTTCTAAAATATATTGGAGTTAACGATGATAAGAAGTTATGATAAGAAAGAACTAACACAATCATATAAAGCTGCAGCAATAGCCGTAGTTGTATGTGTTATTTTAAAAGGGTTTGTAATGCTGTTGTGCAAATAGCACAACAGCATTATCTTTTTATATTTGTATATTATTTTAATGTAATAATCGATTGCAAGGGTTATTAACATTAAAACTGGAGATAAAGATGCAAATTATAAAACAATACTCCGATAGATATGGTAATACTGTCGGATTAACATCAGATGGTAGAGAATGGTTATTAGCGGTGTATGATACAACTAATAATAGATTGGTTACACAAAGACCACCTAAACCATATGTACCTATAAAGACAAATAATATGTCAATGATGAATACTCAAAATGATATATTATGTGGCACAAATGACCCATTTGCTGTTTCTAACAATGAGACGCCAAGGCTTGATGAGCTTGGTAGACCGATAACTAATAGTGGTAAAAATACAACAGAGACAAAGACAGTTGTTCAAGAGGTGCGTAATGATAAATATATCACTGTTCAAATGTCAAATGATTTTGGTATTGAACCAAGAACAGTAACATTAACTCAGGTTGATGTTTGGGATACAGGAATTAGTAAAAATACAATAGGGTCTATTAAAAAGGTGGATGAGTTTAAATTAACAACAAGACTAACACCAACAGTTATGTCTTGGCTAAAGAAAGTTTCAATCTGTGCCAAAGCAGGTGTAAAACCAACTACCATTGATGAAGTTTTAGATAAGAGACTTACAGAGGCATTGAATAAACTTTTACCAACATTAAGTTTTACAAGTCTCTTAGATGACTATGATGAACTAAGAATATTTATCAATGATGACTCTTGTCAAAAAGATAAGGAAGCTTTTACTACCTATATGGAAGAGTTTCTAAAACTAAATGAGAAAAAATCATATGAAGTAGGTGAGATTATACAAATTGTCTCATTGTCATTGGTCTATAATCCAGAGTCACTAAGTATAGAAGATGAACTAGCAAATATTGATACATTAAAAACACTAGATGTACCAGAAGATGCTAGTTTAAGACATATGTTAAATAGACTAAATGTAAATGAAGTTTATGTTTTACATAATGATAAAACATTCCATTATAAAAATAATAAGATTAGAATATACCATATAACCTAATCACAATCACAATGTTCAGCAATAGCACACTCATCTACTTCTTCGATGTAGGTGAGTAGTGTTTCTTTTTCTTCTTTGCACTTTAGTAATGATAAATAATAATTATCTTCATCTGTTTTCAATAATTCTCTACCAGCTTCATATGTATTATGTTCTTCTAAATCAATGCTAGTCTCTGATGTTTTTATCTCATTTACTATAGGTTTAATTCCTAAACGATGTTCGATATATATTTTTATATCTTCTAAAACATCATCAATATTCTCATTACTAGGTAAAGCACCTAAATCTATAACTATACCTCTACCAGTATAATCTACATTATCTAATTCATTAATATCATATTTAACATATCTTGTTGGTAATGAAAGATATTCGCCAGATTGATTTCTAAATACAGCTATTCCTATTTTTTCCTTTAAATCTTCTGATAAATCTTCTTGAGTTAATCCGTATGGTTTATAGATAAGTTGATAAACATCTATTTCGGCATCTAGCATCTCCTTTATATCTCTATCAGGTAGTCGCTCTAATTTCTTTTTTGTTGTTAATGTATTATAAGGTCCAGTAAATTCATATACTCTTTCCATATTATTCCTTTCTCAAGTTAAGTCATTTAAATCTGTTATGGTATTTTCATTAGTATAAAAAGAAAAAAAAGGAATAATATGATTTTACATATTGTTGAAAGAAATGATAAATTTTTACTATTCGGTTATGATATAAAAACATTAAAAAAGATAAATAAGAGTGGTCCAGGCAATCTAGTAGCTACAATAAAAGGATATCAATCCAAAGATAAAAAGTTAAAACCAAACGAGTTTGTTACCCCATCTACATTTTTTTATGGGTTTTGTGATAACAATCCTAAAGAGTTATGTCGTTTAATCTCTGATATGGAGTTGAGTTATATTGTTATTGATAAAAAGGCTACTAAGCTTTATAGATATTTATTAAGTGGTGAGGTTTTTGGTGGATATCAAAATAAAGATTTTACTTGTAATATAAGAGATATTAAAAACTCATCTTTTAATATTAATAATGTTATATTCGATACATTAAACTCGTATGTCGATGAATTATTAAATATTTCCGAAAAAAAGGATAGTAAGATTTATTATATTGAGGATTTAAATTATTGGGAACCAAAACCAAATAAACCTTATTGGTTATTTGGGAACACATTGATTTATTTAAATAATGGTAAAACAAAAGTATATGTATCAGTAAGTACATCATTAGAAGTAAAGAAAGAAGATGTTGCTGTAAAAAATAACAATATACATAAAGTATTAAGCGATACAAATTATACTATATCGTTTAGTAGTGACTCACCATTAATTGATTTTATTGTAAATTATAAAGATAATCCTTTAGGATTGCCTTTACTTATTAAACCAAATGAACTTTTTCATAAGGATACTGTTAGGTCATTAATGGGTAACAATATACTTACTGAAGATAAATATTATAACTGTGATGAGTTATTAGCATCAAATTGTCGTTCTTTAATGATAATATTCTCACCACCTGGATTACTATTTAAAATGCAGACTGAAATTTATAGAACAATAGAAATTCTTATGTTATATAAAGATTATGAAGCTATCGACCTTAAACCATATCTAATTGATGATACAGGAAAAGTAAAAAAGAGTTTTGTAAATACCGAGACAATCAGAGTACCATATAAAAATAAAAAATTGATTGTTCAACTCGGTGTAGATACACTACCAAAAAATAACTTAAATAAAATCTATAAAGATTTTGAGATTAAATTATGTGTAGTTAATAATGGTAAAACCTATAGGTATTTTACTATAATTAATGATAAAATCAATAATAAAGTTTTAATATCATATGCTCCATTCAATAATAAAGGTATACTAT
>Ga0256828_1000732_pt1 | contig 21425 bp, 18 predicted proteins | sample CV88metaG_FD_185993 | JGI IMG/M metagenome (GOLD analysis project Ga0256828, IMG submission 185993) | Hydrothermal vent microbial communities from East Pacific Rise, Pacific Ocean - CV88 | ecosystem: Environmental > Aquatic > Marine > Hydrothermal vents | place: Pacific Ocean: East Pacific Rise...
TTTGTCGTGCCGTTTTCAGCTCTTGGATCATTCATTACCTACGCAAGTTATATAGAGATAAATTACACTATGCTTTTAGCAGTTGCTCTAAGTGCCATAGCAGGAGGTTATGTCGGTAACTACCTGCTTCATTTTAAACTTCAACAAACACAGGTCAAAAAAGTTATGGCAGTTTTATTATATGCTTTGGCGTTGAAATTGTTATATCATTTTGTTTTTTGATCGCTAATCCATTGAGCCAGTGTTTTTATATCTTCTGAAGATATCTTATTTTTAAATGCCGGCATTGGGATCTTTTTGGATTCTTTCCATTTGTATCTTGAACCGTTTGTAATACTTTCGATGATCTTTTCTTTATTTGTTTCATATTTCTGAGCAATCTTTATAAAAGATGGACCTACAAGGTCTTTGTTTTGTTTGTGACAGCCAAGGCAATTATATTTTATAGCAAGTTTTTGCCCTTTTGGCATATGTTTCAGTTTGTTTTGTAAAGCTTGGGCATCATTGAGATTTTTTACTGTAAAATGTTGAAACATATACGAAGCTATTGCTTCAAGTTCTTCTTTGGTTACATTGCCTTTTTGCGATGGCATTACTCCATAGGTTTGAAGACTTTTTTTGTCACAAAATGATTTTTTTGCATCAGGATAGAGTACATAGTCTTTAACAAATTCTATTGCTTTTGGAATGCGATCGCTTTCATTGCTGACTTGTATAAAATCTTTTATATGGAATGCTACTGCCATCATTGGTGGAGCTTTTTCATTTTCAAAAGTTTTTGGAGGTAAGTCAAGGTTGTGACAAGAGGAACATTTTTGTTGTATAAGTTTTTTTCCATCAAGATTGTTTTGATGTTCTTTTTTACAACCGCTAAATGACAAAAAAATAAGTAGAGATAAAAGAATGAGTTTCATGATTATACTTCCTGAGATGATTTTTTTTCTTTTTTTACACTTTTTACCCATAACCAATTTACTAAATAATATCCTATAATACTACCAAACACAGAGTAAAATGCAGTTCCTACATATAAGGGGATAAAAATATTTGAAAGATTGTTTTTAAACCATTGAAGTGTTAGTTCAACCGGTTCAGGTTGTATGCCAAGGAAAAAACTACCCGTGAGATACTCCATATAATACATAGGAGGCATCGTTACCGGGTTACTAAGCCAACACATAGCAATACCGATGGGTACATTAAACCTTACAAACGGAGTAACTGCTACAACGGCAGCCATTTGCATAGGCATAGGGATAAAAGCTATAAAAAGCCCTATAAGAACTCCTCGAGAGATCATTTTACGATTTGCCGCAAAATACTCTTGTGGGATATTGTATTTTTTGAGAAAGTCTGTTATCTTTTTATGTTGTGTTGTTTTTTTAAGTGTTTTTCTTAACATTGCATAACTTTTTAAAATGGTATGGTTGCATATGCTTGAACTAAAGTTTCATTATCCCATGGTAACATAGGTGGAAGACCTTTTTTATTGAAACGATCAAAATCATAATTGATATAACGAACTTTGAAGTGTAATCCAACATTATCATTTAAAAAGTCGGCATTTTTATAGTCAAATTGAACCAAAAAATCATCTTCCAATGCCTCACCACCAGTGTTCATTGCATATCTTTTTGCATAAGCGTAAACAGAAAAATTATCTGTAAATTGATAACTTGTTTCAAACTCTATAACATGTGATGCTTCACCATCATCTGTGTCTTCACGCCCATAACCTCTTGCAACAGGTGTGTCATCATCTATCTCGATATAATAAAATCCTGCATAAGCATTAAAAGCTGCCATAAATTTATTGTTAGTATAAGCATACCCTAAACCAACATGCTGTCGGATTTCTCTTTCTATACAACTGACTGTGTTTTGTTTGTTATCCAAATAAACATACCATAATAAATGGTTGTTCTCATTTAATGTGTAAAGTGGTCCGTCAATATCTAAAAGAAAATCAAACCATATAGGAATATGGTCTGCATCAAGTTCATCCTTGTCCCTATCAAATAGTGTTTCTGCTTTTCCTAGGATATGGATGTTTTTGTCTGTAGTATGTTTAACCCATAGAGCAACATTAAGCCCAAGTGTATGTGATGTTCCATCTTTTATATGTTCTGGAACCCCGCCTGTCTCTATATCAGTTACTATAAAATCATGTACACCGACACTTGCTTCATAAGTGACAGCAGATAACGAACTTCCTAGAAGTGATGCCCCTACAATAAGAGTTTTGAACAACTTCATTTTTATCCTTACAATTTTTTTTGTATTATACCAAAAAGCTTGGTATAATTTCGCAATACTTCTAAGGGAAATGCATATGGGTTTTGAAAAATTCGGATTAAATGAGAAGATACTAAAAAGTATTGCTGAATTGGATTTTAAAGATCCTACTTATGTGCAAGAAAGAGCTATCCCGGTTATTAATAATAAAAAAGATCTTTTTGCAACTGCTATGACAGGAACAGGTAAAACAGCAGCATTTGGGCTACCTATTCTTAACTATTTAAAGAAAAACAATCCAAATAAAATAAGAGTGCTAATTTTAGCTCCTACAAAAGAATTAGCATTGCAAATTACAGAAGATATTCAAACCTATGCTAAATATATGGATATAAAAACTGTTATGATAGTAGGAGGAGAAGATTTTAGTTTACAAAAAAGAAAGCTTAAAAGTGGTATTGATATAGTTGTGGCAACTCCTGCAAAGATCAAAGAACATATAGAAACCGGACTTGATATAAAAGATATAGATTTTTTTGTTTTAGATGAAGCGGATCGTATGCTTGATATGGGATTTGTTAAAGATATTCGTCGTGTTGATGAGTATTTAAATAAAAAACATCAAACTTTGCTTTTTAGTGCAACTATAACGGATAAGGTACGAAAACTTTCAAGATTACTTCTGAAAAAACCAACCTTTATAGAAACAGCCAAAAAAAATACAACAGTAGAAAATGTAAAACAAATAGCCTATAAAATAGATACCCCACAAAAGGCAGAAGCAACGGCTTACTTGATAGGTCGTGGAAATTATGAGCAGGTTTTGGTTTTTACAAAAACAAAGCAAAGTGCAAATGAACTTGTAGAAGAACTAAAGACTTATGGGCTTAAAACTCAAACGATACACGGAGATATTCAAAGAAGTACACGACTTCGCCGTATAAAAGAGTTTAAAACAAAAAAGTTTCAAGTGCTTGTAGCAACGGATATCGCTTCAAGGGGATTGGATATCGTCGGTCTTCCTTGTGTTATCAACTATGAACTTCCTGCGAGTTTGAGTGATTATATTCATCGTATAGGGAGAACTGGAAGAGCCGGAAAAAGTGGTATAGCGATCTCCCTTTTAGATATCTATGAGCGATATGATATCAGAGAAGTGGAAAAGATCATCGATCAAAAGATACCACAGATAGAGCTAGAAGGGTTTGAGATAGATCCGACACTCAAACGAGAAGATCGAGAAAAGATAAAACTTAAAAGTGAGTACCAAAACCAATACCAAAGAAAACGACCAAAGAAAAAACCACTAAAACAAAAAAAGAGAAAAACTACAAAAAGGGACAGATAATGGAGTTATGTGTAGCACTTGACTTACCGACAAAAGAGGAAAATTTAGCACTTGTTCAAAAGATACAAAATTATGATGTATGGTTAAAAGTGGGTCTTCGAACTTATATACGAGATGGAGAAGTTTTTTTAGAAGAGTTAAAAAAGATCAATCCTGATTTTAAGATCTTTTTGGATCTCAAACTCTATGATATCCCAAACACAATGGCAGATGCTGCCGAATCGATCATGGGGCTTGGTGTGGATATGTTCAATGTTCATGCTAGTGCTGGGCGTCGTGCGATGCAAACGGTGATGGAGCGACTACAAAAGTATGAAAAACGCCCGATCGTCTTAGCAGTAACTGCTCTTACCTCTTTTGATGAAGAGGAATTTCAAACGATCTATAATGAGCCTATAGCTTCTAAAGCAGATCAGTTTGCTAAAGATGCGTATGAGAGTGGTTTGGACGGGGTTGTATGTAGTGCGTTTGAGAGTAGTTCTATCAAGTCGATCACTTCAGAGAGCTTTATGACCCTTACCCCGGGTATTCGCCCTTTTGGGGAAGATGCAGGAGATCAAAAAAGAGTTGCTGATGTTGCATATGCTAAAAATGCAAGTGTTGATTTTATAGTTGTTGGGCGACCAATCTATAAAGCAGAAAATCCTACAAAAGTTGTAGAAAGGATTTTAGAACAAATTTAGATATTTGCCTTTTTTTTAAGGTAAATATTATCTAAATATCATTATAATTTCGACCTACAAAACAAATGGACAGTTGGGTGAGTTGGCTGAAACCACTTCCCTGCTAAGGAAGCGTACTCGTGAGGGTACCGAGGGTTCGAATCCCTCACTGTCCACCATTTATTTGACTTTTTCGTTTTTTATTTTTCTTTTTAGCAAGTTCTTCTTTTTTGGTTTTAATTCTTTGTTTTATTTTATTGATCTTATTTTGTTCATGTTCTTCAAGTTCGATATTGATATGTTCAACCTCTTCACCTATTTTAACAGAGAGCATTTCTGATTTTTTCATAGAAATTATTTGTGTTGAAAAGATACTTCTATGTCCAGATATCAAAAAACTAATAACCGCACTGAGTGCAGCGTAATGAGCTATATCTATACCAAAAAGTTCTATTGCCATAATTGTTGAAGCTATTGGAGTATTTGTTGTGGCACTTACAACACTGACAAATCCAAGTGCTGCAAAGAGTGTGATATGTTCAGGTGAGAAAAGTACTCCAAAAGTATGCCCACTTGTCGCTCCGATATAAAATATAGGTGTAATGATACCGCCACTACCACCACTTCCTAATGTTAGTGCAGTAAAAATAGTTTTTAAAATAAAATCGTACCAGTGAAGTTCGTTAGAGTAAACAAGGTTTGGACTGAGTGCATTTGAAATTGTATCAAGTCCTAGTCCTATATATTGAGTTCCGACGATCATTGTTAAACCAACAACAATAGCACCACCTACAAAAGATTTGAGATAAATATTTGTTTTGATGTTTTTAATAAAATGTTCCATCTTATGTACGATTGTTATAACAATATCTGAGATGAAACCAAAAAACAGACCTGCTCCCATTACTAAAAGGATTAGTTTAATATTAAGTGATACATCTTGAAAAAAATGAAGATTATAGTAGGTGTACTGGATCCCTAAAAATTGAGCAGTAGTAAATGCTGCAAAACCTGCAATAAAAGAAGGTAAAAGTACATCATACATAATAAGACCTATAATGAGTACTTCTACACCAAAAATTGCTCCTGCAACAGGAGTTCCAAAAACAGAAGCAAACCCGGCACTAATCCCACAAATAACAAGTTTTTTTCTATCCCCTTTGCGAAATTTGAGTAGGGAAGAAAGTGCAGAAGCAACACCGGCACCTATTTGTGCACCAGGACCTTCTTTCCCAACACTACCACCTGCAAATATTGTTAGAACTGTTGCAAAAAGTTTAACAGGAATAACAGAAATATTGATTTTTCCATCATTTTTATGTACAGCTTCTATAACTTTTTCTGTTCCATGTCCTTGAGCAGTTGGTGCGAATGTTTTAACAACCCAAACTGTTCCTACCAGTGCAAAAGGTAGAAGATAATAGTGTGGGAATGGAAGGAAATCTCTTGAGTTTTCAGAATATTCCAGTATTTTTAGAAATAAAGTAACAACTGAACCAATAATAACACCAATAACAGAAGATAAAAATACCCATTTTGCAACACTAAAGAAGATAGCAGTTTGTTCTGTTATGTGTCTTTGCATAAATTTCCTTAAATTTTTCTATATTTGAAATTATGACACATATACTATTTTACATGTAAATATTGAAACAATCCTGTCTATTGGATACTAAGATTGTGAAAAGATGTAACATTTTCCTTAAATTTAAAAGTTTACAATTGTCTAAATTGAGAAAGTGTCTTCATAATTATTTGAAATAGTTTATATTTTTTTATTATAAGGTGCTTTTATATTTTAAAAAGTATCTTTCTGTTAGTAGTTATTATTGATATTTTTTTAAAAATGTTTTACAATCTTTAATTTTAAGAGGTTTTGAAAAATAATATCCTTGAATATCATTACATCCCTCTTTTACAAGAAAATCCACTTGCTCTTTTCTCTCAACACCTTCTGCAATAATTTCAAGTCCAAGATTTTTTGCTAAAGATATAATGGTTTTAACAATGGCTACATCATCTTTTTCTTCAGGGATATCTATCACAAAACTACGATCAATTTTTAATTTTGATATTGGGAGTTTTTTTAGATATGATAATGATGAATATCCTGTTCCAAAATCATCAATAGAAATACTAATACCAAGATCTCGGATACTTTTTAAAATTTTAAATGCTTTATCCGGATCACTCATAATATGTGTTTCTGTAATCTCAATCTCAAGATATTTTGGATCAAGTCCTGTTTCATTTAAAGCTGATTGTAGTTCTTTGAGATAACTTTTTGAATTAAGTTGCCTTGCTGAGAGATTTATAGAGAGTTTCCCACACTCTATACCTTTTTGTTGCCACATTAAAACTTGTTTCATAGAAGTATACATCATATAATTATCTATTGCTGTTATAAGTCCTATTTCTTCGGCAAAAGGGATGAATTGGTCTGGAAAAATAAGACCTATTGTCGGATGTTGCCATCGTATAAGAGCTTCAAGACCAACAACTTTATTTTCTGTGACATCTATTTTTGGTTGAAAGTATGCTATAAACTCATTGTTTTCAAGTGCTTGTCGTAACTCTTTTTCAAGTTTTATTCTTTGCATAGCTATTTTTGTCATTTCTGCATTGTAAAAATGATAGTTGTTTTTACCACTTGCTTTTGCTTCATACATGGCTGTATCTGCATTTCTGAGTAGTTCATCATGTGTTGATCCATCTTCTGGATAGCTACTTATACCTATGCTAAATGTAGTATAGAGTTCAAGGTTATTTATATAAAAAGGTTTTTGCATCTTTTCCATAATAGAATTAACTATATGGATAATTCCATCTTCATCCTGATTTAAAAGTAGAAGTGTAAATTCATCTCCACCAAGTCGTGCAACAGTATCTTCACTGCGACGGTTTTCTTTTAGGCGTTTTGTAACTTCTTGTAAAAGTTTATCTCCTACCTCATGCCCATAGGTGTCATTAACTTCTTTAAATCGATCAAGATCAAAAAATAACACACTCACTCTTTCTTTTTCCCTTTTTGCATGTTTTAATGCCTGTTTGAGTCTATCAATAAAAAGGAGTCTATTTGGCAGTTTTGTAAGAGGATCATGTTCTGCCTGATATTTTAAGATCTGACTTTGTTTTTGCAGTTCTTTTGTTTTATGTTCTACATTTTTTTCTAAAAGATGTGTTTGTTTTTCGATAAATCGTTTATAATTGACAAAATATAAATAATACACCAGTAAAGCAACTAAAATAAATATGATTGCTGCTATAGAAATTAATGTTATATTTTGATTTTTGATATCAGAGATATCGATTTTAGATAAAGGTTTTGCCAAGATAAAATATGCCATATGTTGTTTATGTAGATTTAAAATTATATGAGTAGTAAGAAGTTTATTATCGTTTATTATAAAATCTTTGATATGTAAATATTGTTGTAAGTTTTTTACTACAAGTTGTAAAAATTTGTTATCAGGTTGTTTGTTGGCTATATAATAGTCGTTGAAAAAATGTTCTTTATTTGCAAACTGGAGTTGTTCTTTATACCTTTTATCAACTATAAGAAGATTATAAATACCTATAGATTGTAGTTTTCTTGCTATAGAATTGAATTTTGCGATTGTTTCAACAATACCTATAAATTTATTGTCTTTAAAAATAGGAACAATAGATTTGAATGTTATATCAAATTTTCCGACACTGATTGTAGAAATGATTTGAGGTTTTTGTATAACTTTTATGATATCACTTCTTGCAGATAGAAGATTGTCTCCACGCTTTTGTGTCCATGAACGATACAAACTCGTTCCTTTGTTATCTATAAGTTGAAACCAGACATTATGTAATGATGAATAATGTTTGAGTTTATCTGAAAAATCATCCAGATTGAATTTTCCATATTGTTTTGTAAGTAAAAGGTGTTTGATACTATCACTGTCACTAAGAGCTAAGCTTAAAAGTAAGATAGCTTCTTTTTTTTCATTTATAAGAGTTTGAAGTTTTCCCCGAAGGTCGATAGAAGTTTCTGTATATCGTTCGTGAAGTTGTTTATGATATGTTTGACTAATATATGTGTAGGATGCATAGATATATGCGATCATTAATACTAGTCCAAGAAAAATGATTTTAAAGTTAAATTTCATTAGCAAATACCTATTTATAATTGTTTTCTATATGATTATAGATGATTTATAATAAATCTAATCTTTTATTATAAAAGAATTAAAACTTTTTCCAAAATGATCGGCTTAAAAGCACAAAAAATGTATAACATTCAAGTCTGCCTATAATCATTGCTATAGAAAAGAATAGTTTGTCTCCGTCACTAAAGAATGCAAAATTATCTGAAGGTCCAACAAGAGCGAATCCTGGTCCAACATTACCTACTAATGCAAAAGCTCCTGAAATAGCAGTCATTTCATCATAACCTCTTGCATAAATATATATTGTAACAATTCCTGAGGTTATCAAAAACAGAGTTAAAAATCCAAATGTTGAACTGATAATTTTTTGAGGTTGTTTTACCCCATCAATAAAAACTGAGACAATCATATTTGGATGGAGTGTTCGTTTAAATTCGCTAAAAAGGGTTTTAAAGATTACAATATGGCGGATAACTTTGATCCCTCCTGCAGTTGAACCGGCATTTCCTCCGATGAACATTCCTATAAATATAATTGATATAGCAAGATGTGACCAACTTCCATAATCAAGAGTTGCAAAACCGGTTGTCGTTATAACTGAAGCAATAGTAAAAGAAGAGTGTTTAAAGGCATCATAAAAACTATCCCCTCCTATATCTATATGTACAAATGTAAGTGCCAATGAAAGTAACAAGCCTATAAAAAGATACCATCTGACTTCTTCAGCTTTATATCCACTAAAATCTTTATGAACAGCACGAAGATGTACTAAAAAGTTAATGCCGGAGAGGATCATAAATATAGTTGTAGTCCATATAATACCGTCTTGCGTAAAATACCCCATGGAGTTGTTTTTTGTAGAAAAACCTCCTGTTGAGACAGTTGAAAAAGCATGATTGATAGCATCAAACCAGTTCATGCCAAAAATTTTTAAAAATAATGTATCAAGGAGTGTCAGAGCAATATAAATAAGCCAAAGACGAAGAGCAGTATCTTTGATCTTTGGTGTCATTTTTTCAAGTTGAATTCCTGTTGATTCAGCTTTAAAAAGGGATAAACTTCCTGATGGATTTATCATCGAAAGAAGACCTACACCTAAAACAATTACTCCTAAACCTCCAAGCCAGTGCATAAGACTTCTATGAAATAGAATCATTTTTGGTAAGGATTCTATATCACTGTAAACTGTTGCTCCTGTTGTAGTAAACCCACTTATAGATTCAAACAAGCCAGAAGCAAAAGAGATATGCGTATAAAGAACAAGTGGTATCGCTCCTGCAATACCAAGTAAAATCCATAAAAGATTAACAGTTAAAATACTTTCTTTTATTTTTAGGTTTACATGATGTTTATATAAAATAAGCCATAAAAAAAAGTTTATACCTAAAAAAATAAGATCAAAAAGTAAAAATTTTTCAAACTGTTCTTTATATAAGATACCTATAAAAATATCACTTAAAAAAACAACGCCCAGTGTCATTCCTATAAGAGAAAGTATTTTAATGATACTTTTATAATCCATAGATCCACTGCTTTAGTTTTGCACTTTGCTTAGAAATTGTAAACCCTACGATGACATCATTCTCTTCTAAAATGATCTTTTCTTCCATTCTGTAGAGTTTTTCATCTCGTATATATGCGATTTTGACATTTGGATATGAAAGTGGTTTGATTTTTTTTCCTACTAATTGTGAATCTGTAAAAATTTTTCGCATAAAAACAACCGCTTTGGAACCACAAAACCATTTTTGGATAACTACTCCAGTAGAGCTGATCTCTTCCATTATCTTGTTATAGGCACTCATTTTTGGACCACGAACAACGACTATATCAAGAGAATGCATCAAGTTATAGTATTCCATATCATTGTTGATAGCAACTATTTTTTTTATCCCTCTTTCTTTAGCTTCAAGGCATTTGATTATATTAAATTCATCATTGGCTGTTGTTGCTATAAAAAGGTCTGCTTCATCAAGGTTTTCTTCATCAAAAATTTCGTGTGAATCATATTTGGCATTGATAACACTTGCTTTTCCTGCGAGTTCGTCATTAGCTGTTTCACAAAGTTTAAGATCTTTTTCTATCAGTTTGACTCCTCTTCCCATCTCCAGCAGAAATTTTGCTATATTTACACCAAGCTCATCTCCACCATAAACAACACATTTTGAAATTTTTTGACTGTGGGGATCAAGTTGATTACATGTTTGGCGGATCTCTTCTTCATCTCCAAAGATATAGATTAAGTCTCCTGCTTGAACTTCACTTTCTTTTGTAGGAATGAAAAAAGATTTGTTTCTTTCTATCCCTACTTTGATAAATTTATCTGAAGCAATTTGTTTTTTCTCAAATTCTTTATTGACTCGGATAGAAATAAGTTTATGTTTTGTGTATTTGAAAAGTTTAATGTTATTTGCTTTTGGATAGTCTAAAAGAGATGCTACTCCTTTAGAAGCCAATCGAACAGGGAAAATAATTTTATCAACACCAAGTTTTTCTTTGATGATAAAAACATCTTTAAAATGTTGCTGTAAACGAACAAATGTACGGTTAATATCTAAAACAGAATCTGCTAACATTGTAGCTATAAGATTGACATTATCAACATTAGTAACAGCTATAAAAAGATTTACTTTTGTATTTTTAAAAGGTTCATAAGTGCGAGAGTCTTCAAGATCCCCTTTTAAAGGTAAAATATCAAGACTTTCTTGAATACGCTGCAAAGCAGCTTCATTTTTATCTATGATCGTGACATTATGCCCGATTGAGAGTGTTTTTGCCAGATGAAATCCGACTTTACCTGCACCTGCTATAATAATTTCCATTTGAAAATTTTACTACTTTTTTAGTTTATTTTTCTCTATAAAGTTTAAAAATTATAAACATAGTTAAATCCACCAAAGTTTTCAAATTCTTTATCTTGTTCCAAAAATGGAGTTTGTGATTGGAAAAAGAAAGTAAGTTTATGGCGATTGTAAGAGACTTCCATGCCACTGTAAAAGATAGGATTGAAGTTGTTTCCTTCTATATCATACCCTTGTTTTTGTGCTTCATCGATAATATAAGAGTATCCCAATGCTGATGCATTTATATTTAAAGACAAAGCCCACCCGAATCCTTTGTTGGTCTTATCAATAACTAACATACTTGCATCTTCTTTTAAATAAGGGTAGTGTAGGTTGAAATTTTGTATATAGTTATACCCTATACGAAAAGTAGAACCTGCAAATGCATTGATCAAGAAGTTTCCGGCTTGAAAACCTATATGATTAAACCAATCTACATGCCATTTGTCATAAAATTCTTTTTCCCAGGTAATATTACCATAACGATAGAGTATATTAGCACTGTAATTTGTTCCAAGTTGGGTATCCCATCCTTGTGGTTCTGTGCTTCCGGTTATTTTATGTATTGTTTTTTGAACCCATTCAGCTCCTGCTTCTTTTCCTACTACACCAAGACTTAATCTAAATTCTTGAAAAGAATTTTTATGTACAGCAAATAGAAAAAAATCAACTGAAAGATATCCAACATAAGGGAAGTCATCATATTGGGGTTGTGTTTGTGTGATATCTTCCGGAGTGAACATATATTGACTCAAACTTACACCTGCATTATATTTTGTGGCTGGAATATTTAGCATAGAAGCTAATGAATAGAGAGTTTGAGCATATAAAGTTATATCTTGGTTACTGTTTTGTGAATCATGGTCAATCCAACCAATATTGATACCATTTGTAAAATGTTTATCTGTTTTTACAAAAAGATCATTATAAAACTGTAAATAAAATTGATCCGCTTGTAATGATGAAAATACCAGTACTATAGATAATGAAAGTTTTTTCATTTTTGTAGGAGTTGTTTTACCATATCACTTATTCGTTTTCCATCTGCCAATCCTGAGAGTTCTTTACTTGCTAATCCCATAACTTTCCCCATATCTTTCATAGAAGATGCACCTGTTTTTGAAATGATTGTTGAAATTTTTTCTTGTAGTTCCTCATCTGTGAGTTGTTTTGGAAGATAGTTTTCATAATATTTTATCTCTTCTAGCTCTTTTTCTGCCAGATCATCTCTGTTTGCCTGTTTGTACTGAGTGATAGAATCATTTCTTTGTTTTACCTGTTTTTGAATTATTTTGATGATATCTGCATCACTGAGTTCTTTTCTTTCATCAACTTCTATTTGTTTAATAGCACTTGAGAGAAGTCTAAGTGCATCTCTTTTTTTTATATCTTTTGCTTTCATAGCTTCTTTTATATCGTTTAGTATCGTGTTCTTAAGGCTCAAAATTGTATCCTTTGGTATTATTTTTGCTTTGGATTATATCAAAATAGGATTAAGAGGATACTGTATTAATGAAATATATAAGTTATTATTTGGTTTTTGGTGTTTTCATCGCTTTTGGTTTAAGTGGATGTAGTGCTGATTTGACTGATCCTGAGATCAGTTTTGAACCTCCAAAGTATGTAGAACAGATGCCTGCAAAGCAAGAAAAGCAAGAGTTCGCAAGTCCTGGAAGTATTTTTGGGCAAGGAGATAATCCTTTGTTTTGTGATCATAAAGCGATGAAAGTGAATGATATAGTAACTATTGTGATCAATGAAACGGCAAAAAGTAAAACAAGTGGTAAAAGGGAACTCTCAGAAAATGATTCTTTGTCTCTTGGTGGTGGAGCATTTGCAAATGCAGGGACAAATGACAAACTGAATGATTATATAGGTAAAATAAATAATTATACAGGAACAACTTTTAAAGCAGACAGTACCAGTAGTTTTAAAGGGCAGGGAAGTGCAACAAAAGATGCATCCTTTAGTACAACGGTAAGTGCAAGAGTTATTAAAGTACTTGAAAATGGCAATATTTTTGTTCATGGAACAAGAGAGATACTTATAGATGATCAAAAACAGGTTATAGAAGTAAGTGGAGTTATCCGTCCTTACGATATAGATCAGTTTAACAGGATTAATTCAAATCAAATGAGTGATGCAAAGATACTTTATAAAACACAAGGGGATGTTGATCGTGCTACAAATCAAGGCTGGGGATCAAAGATCATACATGCTATTTGGCCGTTTTAGTTTTTTTTTCTTTTTTTGTATATATACATCGTTGTATGGAGATTTTGAAAAATTTCAAAGTCACTTTAGCGCTCCGGTACAGCAGTTTAAGTCAAAAAAAGATTTAAAATTCCAAAGAGAATTAAAACAAGAATGGAAAGGGTATAAAACTATCCGAAACAAGGGATTTTATGCTTCTGCAAAGTTAAAAGAAATTCCAAAAAGAGAAGTGACTCCTGTTAAAAAGATAGGTCCTCTTGTTTTTATAGAAAATGACAGTAACAATTCACTGACAAAACAAACTTTGCCTTCACTTCCCTTCAATGGAGATACCAAAGTTGATTTTTTTGGTTTAAAGTTGTATCTGTCAGTAAATACTATCATAAAAGAAGCAAAATTTTACCCCTACAATCAAGATGGGATAGCATCTTATTTCAGTGGTGTTGTTACAAGTAATTATAAAGATTTGATTAAAGAGATCAAGTTGATTAAAAAAACATATCATCTTAATGATTGGGGTGTGTATCAACTCTTGGATAAACTTTCACTTGTGATATATAAATATGATGATGAAAGAGAACTTTTCAAATGGTTCTTTTTTCAAAAATTGGGTTATAATGTAAAAATAGCACTTGCCGGAGAACATGTTTATAGTATCTACGAAATAAAACAAAAACTTTATAATTCAGTTTCAGTAAAATATCGAAAAAAAGAGTATTTTTTCCTAACAAAAAAAGCTCCTTTTGATGGTTTGGTTTATATTCATAAAGAAATATACAATCAAAATGCCAAGGCATTGGATCTTCGTTTAAAAACACTTCCCTTACTGAAGCAAGATTATAAAACAAAGAAAATCACTTTTGATGAATATAAGAAAAAATATACAGTGTCTTTTACCTATAATAAAAATATGATTGATTTTTATCATACTTATCCTCAGACAGAGTTTAGTATTTTTTTAAATGCTCCGATGGAGCGAATTACCTATAATTCTTTGGTTAAATCACTTAAAGATCATATTAATGGGATGAAAACCAATGTAGCTTTAAATTTTCTTTTACATTTTGTTCAAAAAGGGTTTATATATCAAAGAGATAAAGAACATTTTGGTAAAGAAAAGATTCTTTTTGCTGAAGAAACACTGTTTTATAATTCTTCTGATTGTGAAGATAGAGTAACACTTTATGGATATTTGGTCAAAAAACTTTTTAATATTGGTATATATGCGATAAAATATAGCAATTATATGGTAAGTTCACTTTATATCCCCATTAATGGAGATAGTTATATGATAGGTTCAAAAAGATATATAATAGCCGATCCTACATATATAAATGCAAATGTAGGTATTTCTATGCCGAACTATAAAGGAAGGGTTCCTCGTAAGTACATACATTTAAGAGATTAAATGGAAAATTATGAAAATAAATATTCAACAAAAAAAATGGGATTATTATAAAGACCAGTTAACTGGATATTATAACAGGTTTGCTTTACTTGAATTTCTTGAGTTAAATGCAAGCAGTAGATTGAGTATATTTACAGTAAATATTGATAATTTTTCCGGTATTAATAGAATGTATGGTTATATTATCTCTGATCAGATTTTAAAAGAAGCGGCAAAATATTTACATTCTTTAAAACTTGGTCATATGGAGTTTTTCAGATTTGACGGTGATGAATTTGTTTTTGTTACTTCAGAGTTTATGAATTTTCGTGAGATAGAAGAGTTTAGTAGAGGAATTATCTCATTTTTTAATTATATGGAGATAGAAGTAACCCACGCAGCAGAGGAGTTTGCTTTAAAAATTTCTGTTAGTGTTGGAATTGCTATGGGTGGTGGGATTATCACTTTAAGCCATGCCCAAATGGCACTAAAAGAAGCAAGATTAAACTCAAAAAGTTCATATATGCTTTTTACTGCCAAATCAAAATACACGAAAGAACAACAAGAAAATGTTTACTGGATCAATAAAATAAAAAGTGCAGTAGAAGATGAAAAGCTCATAGCATATTATCAACCTATTAAAAATATTCATAATGATAAAATAGAAAAATTTGAATGTCTGGCTCGTATTAAAGATGATTTCTCAGTTATTTCACCTATTCGTTTCATGGAAGCAGCAAGACTTACCGGCACATATTCACTTATAACAAGAACAATTATCAGAAATGCTTTTTTAGAGTTTTCAGGTACAGAGTATGAATTTTCTATAAATATTACTGCCAATGATATAAAACTGGGATATTTGGAAGAGTTTTTACTTTTACATGTAAAAAAATACAATATAGCTCCTTCTCGTGTAGTATTAGAGCTTTTGGAAGATATAGTAACTCTAACAGAAGGTAATATGATACAACAGATAGATAAGTTAAGAAAGCTCGGATTTCAGATAGCTATTGATGATTTTGGGATGGAAAATTCAAATTTTTCACGACTTTTGGAATTTCATCCGGATTATCTAAAAATTGACGGTGCATTTATTAAAAATATTTTAGAAAATAAAAAAAGTCAGATTATAGTTGATGCTATTGTCGGTATATGTAAAAAAACAGATATCAAAGTAATAGCAGAGTATGTCTCTAGTGAAGAGATTTATCAATATATAAAAACAAAAGGGATCGATTATGCTCAAGGTTTTCATATAGGAAAACCAGTTGAGCATATATCGGAAGTGCTTTAGTAGTTATACGCCACTTTATAGGTTGGATCATCTTCTTCGTATGAGCAGTGTGGTCCTGCTTTTTTCAGGATTGCTTTACAATCAGGACTAAGGTGTCGAAGTAAAAGACTTTTTCCTGTATCTTCATATTTTTTGGTGATAGTATCTATCGCTTCAACTCCACTGCTGTCCATTACACGGGCATTTTTAAAATCTATTACAACTTTTTGTGGATCATTCTCCACATCAAAAACATCACTGAAAGTTGTGGCACTTCCAAAAAACAAAGGTCCGTCAAGCTCATAAACTTTTGTTCCGTCATCTTCTGTATGTGTCCTTGCATAGATTCGTGCATGTTTCCAGGCAAAGGCTAAAGCAGAGATGATAACACCGGCAATAACAGCGATAGCCAAATCTTCAAATATAGTGATAATCGTAACTGCTACCATTACAAAAGCATCAGTTCGTGGCATGTATTTGAGATGGGAAAAACTTGACCATTCAAATGTTCCGATACTCACCATAAACATAATCCCCACCAAAACGGCAACAGGGATGATATTTAAAAGATCGGTAAATGTTGCAACAAGTACCATAAGCCCAATAGCAGCTGTAACTCCCGAAAGGCGTCCAAGACCACCGGAAGTAAAGTTGATGATACTTTGACCGATCATCGCACATCCGGGCATCCCTCCAAAAAGTCCACAGGCAACATTTCCGCTTCCTAGTGCTATACACTCTTTGTTTGCACTTCCTCTTGTTCCGCTCATCTCATCAAGTACAGAAAGGGTTAGTAAAGATTCTATAAGCCCGACAAGAGCGACAATTACCGCATAAGGAAGTACCATTTTTATAGCTTCAAAACTAAAAAGGGTTTGAGGGATACTGAATTCTGGAAATTTTCCTTTAAATTCGCTTAGATTTGCAAGATCTCCTACTGTTATAGTATTTACATGTAAAAAATAAACCCCAATAGTCAGAACTACTATGGCAACAAGTCCGCTTGGTACTGCTTTGGTGTATTTTGGTAAGAGATACATGATAAGCATCGTAACAGCTACAAGGAGATACATCTCTATCCCTTGGTTATCAAAAAATTTAAACTGTGCCTTAGCGATAACAATAGCAAGACCGTTCACAAATCCATACATCGCCGGTTGTGGGACAAGGCGGATAAATTTTCCAAGTTTAAGGACTCCAAAAGCGATCTGAATAGCTCCGGCAAGTATTGCTGAGAGGGTAATGTATCCAAGGATCCCAAAAGCAAGATCATCTCCACTTAGCCCTTTTGACTGCAAAAGTGCTGAAGCCTCAAGTGTTAATCCTACAAGTACAACAGCAACACTTCCCGTTGCTCCACTGATCATTCCCGGTTTACCACCAATAAGAGCAGTAATAAGTCCTAAAATAAAAGCAGTATAAAGACCAACTATCGGACTTACATCTACTATAAAACTAAATGCGATTGCTTCAGGAACAAGTGCAACTGCAACAACAAGTCCGGAAAGGATATCGTTTTTCCAGTTGGAGTTTTTGTATCTTCGTATATCAAACAAGTTATAATCCTCAAAATAAAAAAAGTTTGGAATTTTATCTAAAAAGTATATAAAGAGGGATTAAATTTTTTGTTTCTTTTGGATAAGTGCTTTTACCAAAGCATATTTAAGTTGTTTGTAACTTGGCTCATTTTTTTCAAGAAGCATCTTTTTATTATTTAATTCTTTTGAAAGTGTTTCTTTTTCTCTTTGAAGCTGCTGATATTTCGTGATGGTTTTTTCATCTGGAAGTTTTTTTTCTATATTTTTTTTCTCTTCTTGGAGTTGTATTATCTCGTTATTTAAAGATCTCATTTCTTGTTTGAAGTTAAGTTTGGCATCTTCTTTCTTTGTGTTTTTTAACATCTCTTGTAGTTTCTCAATAGAATGGAATTTTTCATTGATTGTATTGTTTATAAATATGATTTTCTTTTTGAGTTTTTTTTGCTGTTCAACAGGAGAGATTGAAAAAGTTGAAATTGCATCAATGGCTTTATCTAAAGTCTTTATTTTTTTCTTAATTATAGAATGCATCTCTTTTGCACCTATATAGATCTTTATAACTGAATGCATAGAAGTAACTTTCCATATATGTCCCTGAGATGTCCTGATAGAAGGAACTTTAAATTTTTTGGCATTGAGTATTACAATATTTTGAGAGTAATATTCTAAAAATCTTATGACTTGAGAATCATTATGTGCAAGATTTACCAAGAGTTCTTCTGCAATGAAAAGAAAAGTTTTTTCAAAATTATTACGAAAGAGATATCCTGCAAAACCAAGCAAAAACTCATCTTTTTCTTCGTATTTTGTTATCAAAAAATCAAAATAGAGAGTTTTTATAAGAGTGAAGACTTTGCGTTCATATTCATCATTAGAAATTCTATTTTTAAGAATATATGTTTTGACAAACTCTTTTGCAATAGCTTTTATATGTTTTTCTAGCTCTTTTTCTTCACAAAATTCATTGTAAAATGCTATAAGTTCATTTTCATCAAAGCCATTATATCTTGCTTGGTTTGTGCTTTCTCTTCCTTGGGGAATATTTTGTTCAAGCATACTGATGATCTTTATAAATATATGCCCTTTTTTAATAATGAGTAAATCTTTTTCTTCCAGTTCAAAAAGTTCTTTTATGGAAGATTTTAAAAGGGTGTTTTGTTGCTTAGTATCTGATGTATAAGTAGCTATATGTTTAAGAAGTTTTTTAACCAGTTGCGAATCTATAAGGATTTGATCATCTTTATTGTTATAGCTTTCATATATCAGTGTTTCATTTTCTTCTAGGATTGTATCAAGTTCATCAAGAAGTGTGTTATAATCCATCACATAATCCTATAAAAAACTTTTTTTTCCAATATCTTCATACTCATCACGATATTTAAAAGTGATAAGGTTTTGCATTATGGCAAGTAATACAGAAAATGTGATAAAACTACTTCCTCCATAGCTAAACATAGGTAGAGGAACACCTACAACGGGAGCAAAACCTATGGTCATTGCTATATTTACACTCATATAGATAAAGAACATAAAAGCGATGCCGGCAGAAACTACCTTGATATAGTAGTCACTATTATATACACTTAGACTTAAAAGATGCAAGATAAGTAACATGTAAAGGATAATGATTATAAAAGCCCCTATAAAACCAAATCGTTCTGATAAAAATGCAAAAATAAAATCACTTGTTGCAATGGGAAGAAATTTCATCTGAGTTTGTGTTGCTTCATCTTTGGCTTTTCCTGTAAGTCCTCCAGAACCTATTGCTATGATTGATTGTTGGACATGATAAGAGGGCTTTTCACTGACAAAATCTTTAATACGGTTTTTTTGATAATCATGAAGTAAAAAATTATAACCAAGTGGGGCAAGGATTAAAACAACTGTAACTAACACTGCCCAGATTTTCCAGTAAACTCCAACATAAAATAAAATTCCAAAACCAATAAGAAGCAGTACAGTTGCTGTTCCTAAGTCAGGTTGTTTTGCTATAAATATAAAAGGGATAAGGATATATACAGACATTTTAGCAAACTCTTTCCATCTATAACCACTTAGTGGAGGAGGGTTTTTATAGATAAGGTATGCAAGCATTAAAATAAGTGCCGGTTTGACAAATTCAGAAGGTTGAATAGTTGCATTGATAAAAGGGATCTCTATCCATCTTTTGGCTCCAAGTCTGGAGTGCCCAAAAAACTCTACAGCAACTAAAAGTATAATATTAATCCAGTACAAAATAGGGATGACCCAACTCATTCTACGCAGTGGTATTAAAAAAACTATAAAAAATATTATAACGGATAAACTTATGTAGGCAAGTTGTTTTTGTGCCAGAGCAGGGATAGCTTCTGATATAAGATGATTTGAGATTGCAACAAGTGGAATAATTAATAATATGGAAATAAAATCAAATCTGTAAAGTATGCTTTTATCAAAACGAAACAACCATAAACCTTTTTAGAGTAATAGAGCAGAATTGTAACATATTCTATGGTAGAATTCGGTTTATTTTTTGAATCAGGACAGATGTGGAACAACAAAGCAATTTTAAAGTAGAATATTCTCAAAGGCTTGATCTTTTTTTGGCAGAAAGATTAAACCAAACAAGATCACAAAGTGCTAATCTTATAAAAAAAGGTGCGGTAAGTGTTGATGGAAAAATTACTTTAAAACCTGGTCTAAAATTAAAGGCATCACAAGAGATAGAAATTGAATTTCCCCAAAAAGAATGTTCAGTTCCTATGGAAATTGATTTTGATGTTGAAATAGTTTATGAAGATGATTCATTGATGGTTATTAATAAACCAAGTGGTTTAACTGTACATCCCGCTCCAAGTGTTAAAGATGCAACATTGGTAGATTGGTTAAAACACAAAGGGATTCGTCTTTCTACTATCAGTGGGGAAGAACGACATGGTATTGTTCACAGACTTGATAAAGGTACCAGTGGTGTAATGGTTGTGGCAAAAACAAATGAAGCCCATGCCGCATTGGCAAAACAACTTGAAGACAAGAGTATGGGAAGATATTATTTAGCTGTTATTGCTCCCCCTTTAAAAGAAGAGATAAGCATAATAGATAAGCCAATAAGCAGAAACCCTTCAAACAGAATAAAGATGGGAATAGTTCAAGGTGGTAAAGAAGCAAAGACGGCATTTCTATCTCTTGGGCTTTCAAAAACTCAAAAAGAGCAGTTAATAGCTTGTAAGCTCTTTACTGGGAGAACTCATCAGATTCGTGTGCATTTAGAATCTGTTTCAAGGCAGATAGTTGGAGATGGTGTGTATGGAGCAAATATCGCAAAAGTAACTGCGGAACGGATTTTGCTTCACGCATATACAATTTATTTTAAACATCCTATAACACAAAAACGAGTTTTTTTTAGTGCAAAATTCGATAAAGTGTTTGAAGGATTTTTAGAGAAAAAATTTGAAATGGAGAAATTAAATGAGAAGATTATACCTGAGTATATTCATAACAGCTTCACTGATACTTGGTCTTAGTGGATGTAATAATGACCAGCTGAGCCCTCCAAGTTTGCAGTCTGAGAAGATAGATCCAAACTTACCGGCAATAGAACTGACTCAAAAAGGGCTTGTATCTGATATGACAGAGATAGCATTTGAGTGGAAACCTCTTGCAAATATAGAAGTGGAAGGGATAAAAGTTTATAGAAGTGAAGCAGGTGGTACAAAAACATATTTACATGCAACAATAAACAATAGATATGCAACTCATTATGTTGATCTTGATGTAAAGCCAAATCAAAAGTTTATCTATAGT
>Ga0256828_1000734_pt1 | contig 21381 bp, 16 predicted proteins | sample CV88metaG_FD_185993 | JGI IMG/M metagenome (GOLD analysis project Ga0256828, IMG submission 185993) | Hydrothermal vent microbial communities from East Pacific Rise, Pacific Ocean - CV88 | ecosystem: Environmental > Aquatic > Marine > Hydrothermal vents | place: Pacific Ocean: East Pacific Rise...
TAACTATGGATGAGTATTTAAACTTTTATAAAACTATTCAAAATATAAGAGATGAGTTTTATACAAACTATAAATTAATAGGTTCATCTATAATAGACTTTGAATACCATTTTACTATAAGAACTTTATATAACAACTTTAAAATTTCATATGATAAAATAGCATCATTACTTTATGTAGATAGAAGAGGTAGTCCATACAATACTCAAATGGGTATATTTGATTTTGAAAATAAAATAGAATTTTTACATACTATTGTAAAAAATAGTTCAAAGTGTAAAAGTGAAGAGATTTATATCACTGAAGCAAATTGGCCATTAAGTGGAACAGCACCATATGCACCTACTAGTGAAAAAGAGTGTGTAGATATGAATACATATATAAAATATATGAAAGAATATCACGATATAGCAAAAAAAACTTCTAAAATACAAAGAATATATTGGCATCAGCTAATAGCACCAGGATTTGGACTAGTAGATAATAGAGATGGAAAAATTATAAAAACAAAAGCTTTTTATGTGTATAGTAAAATGATATTAGATGATAAGTTAAAATATTTTTATAATGAAAGTATCGAAAATATTACATACAAAAGTATTGATAAAATTATAAAAAAAGATACAAATATAAATAAAATATATTTTTCAAAAGAAACTTTAATAAAAAATAAAAAACACCATAAAGATTTAGTTTTAGATGATTACAACAATATATTTGATTTAATTTTAGATGCAAGTATAATAATAAGTGTTAAAGATAAATATTTATATAATATCAATAAAAATAACCAAATGTATTTTTTAGTAATCAAAAAAACAAAAGATAATAAATTATGTATAACATCTTTTAGAAAAACACACAAAAAAGATATACAAAGTCAAATGAAAAAGGGTATAATACTAAAAAAACTTACAAGGTAGAGCCTCCCGTGAACTCTACATAACACATAGAAAGTTCTATGCTACGGCTGGGAGAATAACACCGTGTCACTTGTAAGTTTGTTAAGTTTATTATATCATATACTTAAATAAAAAGCAATAAAGGAACTAAATATATGAGTAAAAATATAATAATAGAATACAAAAAACAAACAGCACTTACAGAGTATTTTGAATCAAAAGTAGAGTGTAAAAAGTTTACAAAAGGTGGTATTTTAGAAAAAATAGGATTTAAAGATATAAAATATCCTGATATATATTTTCATACAGGAACCTTAAATGCACATGCAAAATTGATGATGCAAAAAGCAAATATTATAGTGATAAACTCAACAATTTTAGCAGATGAATTAGTAAGAGATCATAAAGTTGCAAAAGAAAAATTAAGAGTAATATTACCAATAAATGATGTAGAAAAGTTTAAGAAAAAAGATGAAAAAATAGAATTTTATAAAAAATATGAAATACCAGAAGATGATAAAATAATTTATTTTACTGCACAAAATTTTAAAAGAAATGGATTTGAATATTTTTGTGATATTATAACAAAAATAGAATCAACAAACTTTAGAGTATTTGTAACATGTACTATAGATAAAGAACTGGATTTTGCTAAAAAAGTGGTAAAAAGTTATAACTTAGAAGATAAAATAACTTTTATAGAAGATGAAATATTTAAAGTTGCTGATATATTTATACTACCAACTGCAAATGTAAACTTCTCAACAGCTGTTGTAAAAGCAGTAACAAATAAATGTGCTGTATTTGTACCAACAAACAATAATGCAATAGAAATTGTTGATGTATTTGCTATTATGGATGAACCTGATGATAGTAACACAGCATATAAAGTAGATATGTTATTAAGAGTACCTGATGAACTTAAAAAAATACAAAAAGAAAATTATAGTATAGGTAAAAAATTAAATACTACATATCAAAGAACACTTTTAAATGAAATAATACAAGAGATAACTGATAATTAATGCATATATCTTCAAGAAGAGAAATAAGTAAGTTATTAAATAAATATAATTATTCTGCATATAAATCAATATTATTATTTATTTTTTCATTTTTAGTAGCATCACTAGTGGCATTTGTACCAGAATATCATGAAATGAATGAAGCTTCTAATTGGACACTTTTTATATTGATATTTTCAGCAATGTTGTGGGTTACTGAAGCAATACCTGCTTTTGCTGTATCTATTTTTCTTATTGGTTTAGAAATAATTATTTTAGGACAAGAAAATGGTGTATATGCAAAAGGACCAAATGACTGGAAAATATTTTTATCTCCATGGGCAAGTTCATTAATATTTTTATTTATTGGTGGTTTTATTTTATCTTTGGCATCATCAAAAACAAAAATTGATATATTTATAGCAAAGAAGGTATTAAATATAGCAGGAACAAAACCTAAAAATATATTAACAGGTATAATAGTAGTTACTTTTATATTTTCAATGTTTATTTCAAACACAGCTACAACTACTATGATGTTAGCTGTTGTAATTCCTATTATATCATCATTAGGTCATAATAATCCATTTGGCAAGGCATTGCTTTTAGGTGTTGCTGCTGCAGCAAATATAGGTGGTATGGGTACTATTATAGGTACTCCACCAAATGCAATAGCAGTAGGAACATTAGGAGAAAATGCACCTTCTTTTTTACAATGGATGTTTTATGCAGTTCCTCCAGCTATAGTTATTATGATTATAGTTTGGTATTTATTATTGAAAATATATCCATCAATAGAAGATGAAATTAATATAGATTTTATTCAAAATATAAATAATAAAAAAGAAAAAATAATTCCATTTTGGCATAAAAATTTAGTAATTTTTATTTTTATTTTTACTATTTTATTATGGCTTACTACATCCTTTCATCATTTACCTGTAGCAGTTATAGCATTTTTACCAATAGTCGTATTTACAACTACAGGTATTATAGATGCAGAAGATTTTAGAAGTTTACCTTGGGATATATTATTTCTAATTACAGGTGGTTTATCATTTGGCTTAGCTGTTTCAAATACTGGATTAGCAACTTGGTTTGCAAATACAATGCCATTAGAAAACTTAGAAATTCTAACACTAGTTATATTATTTTCTTTCTTTGTTGTACTAGTTTCAAATTTTATGAGTAATACAGCAGCTACAAATATATTATTACCTATAGTAATTGCTATTGTTATAGGAATTACAAATAATGATGATTATTTAAAAAATGCAATTATTATAGTAGCTTTAAGTGCATCAAATGCTATGCTATTATCTGTATCAACTCCTCCAAATGCAATAGTATATTCAAGTAAAAAAATAAATTCTAAAGATTTTTTATTTATAGGAACTATAGTAGGATTAATAGGACCAATAATAATTACTACATGGATATGGCTTATTTTCAAATAAATTAGCACTCAAATATATTAAGTGCTAATTTTTTAGCTAAGTTTTATATTCTTATGCTAGAATTACAACGAAATTATAAAATTATGTAATTCAAAGGAGAAAATAAAATGGCAAAACATGAATTTCAAACAGAAGTAGGGCAACTACTAAAATTAATGACACACTCTTTATATTCAAATAAAGAGATATTTATAAGAGAATTGGTATCAAACTCAAGTGATGCACTTGATAAATTAGAATATTTAAAACTAACAGATGAAAAACTAAAAGGTTTTGAATCAACTCCACAAATCAATATTAAACTTGATAAAGAAGATGGAAGTCTAACAATTTCAGATAATGGTATTGGTATGAATGAAGAAGATTTAATCTCTTCTATTGGTACAATTGCAAAATCTGGTACAAAATCATTTGTAGAAAATTTAACAGGTGATGCAAAAAAAGATTCTAATCTTATTGGTCAATTTGGTGTTGGTTTTTATTCTGTATTTATGGTAGCAGATAAAGTAGATGTTATATCTAAAAAAGCAGGTGAAGATCAAGCATATAAATGGTCAAGTGATGGTACAGGAAGTTTTGATTTAGCACCATGTGTAAAAGATGAAAATGGTACAGTTATATATATCAAACTAAAAGAAGATGCACTTGAGGATTATACATCAAAAACAAGAGTTGAAGCAATAGTTAAAAAATACTCAAATCATATTGCATATCCAATATATGCAAATTGGGAAGAAGAAGTAACAGAAGAACTAAGTGAAGAAGATAAAAAAGCAGGAAAAGAAGCTAAAACTACTATTGAGAAAAAAAGAGAACAAATCAATGAAGCAACAGCTCTTTGGAATTTACCAAAAGCAAAAATTAAAAAAGAAGAATATGTAGAGTTCTATAAATCATTATCTCATGATAGTGATGAACCAATGGCTTATGTACATACAAGAGCAGAAGGTGTTAATAACTATACAACATTATTTTATATTCCAAAAAAAGCACCAATGGATATGTATAGAGTAGATTATGCACCAGGTGTTAAACTATATGTAAAAAGAGTATTTATTACTGATGATGAAAAAGAATTATTACCTACATACTTAAGATTTGTAAGAGGTATAATTGATAGTGATGATTTACCATTAAATGTAAGTAGAGAACTTTTACAAGAAAACAAAGTAATGGCAAATATCAAACAAGCATCTGTTAAAAAGATTTTAGGTGAGATTAAAAAATTAGCAAAAGATGAAGAAAAATATGTAGAATTTATAAATGAATTTAATAGACCACTTAAAGAAGGTGTGTATCAAGACTTTACAAATAAAGAAGCAATTTTAGAACTTGTAAGATATAAATCTACAAATGATAAAGAAAAAATGACTTCATTACAAGCATATAAAGATAGAGCTAAATCAGATCAAGAAGCTATATATTATATAATTGGAGATGATGAAAAAGTTCTTAGAAATTCTCCTTTATTAGAAAGCTATAAGAAAAATGATATTGAAGTTCTTATTTTAGATGACAAAGAAATTGATGAAGTTATTACTCCTAGTATTGGAAGCTATAAAGATTGGCAATTAAAAGATATCACTTCTTGTGAAGCTCCAGCTGTTGAGCAAAGTGAAGAAGAGAAAAAAGAAGTTGAAGAAAAATTTAAAGATATAGTTGAAAAAATTAAAAATGCTTTAGGTGAAGATGTAAAAGAAGTAAAAACTACTTCAAGACTTAGTGATAGCCCATCTTGTGTAGTAAAAGATCCAAATGATCCTATGGCACAAATGGCAGCTATGATGAAATCTATGGGACAAGAAGTACCAGAATCTGCACCAATTTTAGAGATTAACCCAGATCATAATATTGTAAAATCATTAAAAGATTGTAATGATGAAAAAATGATTGAAGATATTTCTTGGTTACTTTTAGATCAAGCAAAAATGGCTGAAGGTATGGATATAAAAGATACTGTTGCTTTTACAAAAAGATTAAACAATATAATGAGCAAAGCTTTATAAAATAAAATATTAGCTAAAATTACAGCCAAATTTAATAAAAACAAAAAAGGTAATAAAAATGAAAAAATTAATAATAACATCAGTAGTAGCTGCAGGACTTTTTACAGCATGTGGAAATAAACCAGAAGATACAAAACATGAAACTACAACTCATGAACAAAAAGTACAAGAGCATAAAGAAGTAGTTAAAAAAGCTGTTGAAAAAGTACAAGAGCATAAAGAGATTGTAAAACAAGAAGTAGCTAAAGTTGCTCAAAAAGTTGAAGCTAAAAAAGAAGAGGTAAAACAAGAAGTAGCTAAAGTTGCTCAAAAAGTTGAAGCTAAAAAAGAAGAGGTAAAACAAGAAGTAGCAAAAGTTGCTCAAACAGTTGAAACTAAAAAAGAAGAAGTAAAACAAGAAGTAGCTAAAGTTACTCAAGCAGTTGAAACTAAAAAAGAAGAAGCAAAAGCTAGTATTGATGTAAATAAATTATATGCAGCATGTGCTGGATGTCACGGTATGAATGCTGAGAAAAAAGCTCTTGGTCAAAGTGCTGTAATAAAAGGTTGGGAAGTAGCTAAGTTAGAAAAAGCATTACATGGTTATAAAGATGGTTCTTATGGTGGAGCTATGAAAGGTGTAATGAAAGGTCAAGTTATGAAACTTGATGATGCACAAATTACAGCATTAGCAAAACATATTTCATCTTTATAATATGAAAAAAATATCAATAGAAAAACCTAAAGAGTATTTAGATTTAATAGCTAAAAATAAAAATAAATACCTTTACAATGACCATCCTAGTGATGGCATTGATCTATTTTGTGATGATAAAATAGAACAAATAGGTTGGCATGCTTGTACATTTGATTTCTTACAATACAGAGATTTAGCTAAATTTATGGAAGAAAATTGTGATGGAGAGTTAGTATTTAATGACCACCCTATGGGATTTAATGCTTATGCTATAATTGATGATCCTAAAAAAACAGCAGAACAATTAAAAGAGTTCTGTATAAAAAGAATAAAAGAAGAAAATATTCCTAGTGATGAGTTAGATGAAGATCAACTAGAAGCTATGGAGTTTTTTGGAATTAGTTGTTAAATTAATTTGAATTTTCATCTAAAAGTGCAAATCTAGCTTTCATTATATTTGCACTTCTTGATATAGAAGCATCAGCAGCACTCATTTCAGATGGTGCAGTTGATGCTTTTTTTATTTGGTCTAGTTTTAACATTGCTTGTTTTGGATCATCTGGCATAGATGTATCAAGTCTTACATATCCACCATTTATATACATTTTACCATCTGGTCCTTCTTGATATGTATAATTTATAGATGAACTTGTATTTGCTAATGAAGCATGTAATTGTTCGTGTGATTTTATATTTGAATCCATTGATTTAAACTTATCTAAAACTCTTTCATAATCATTTTTATCAAGAGTAGTTCCATTTTTTTCAATATAATCTTTATTTTCTTGTGGTTTTTTAACACCACTTAATTCTTCTTGAGTTATTTTAGCAAGTTCAGATTGTTTATTATGAAGTTTTACAAGTATTTGATCTCTTGAAATACTAGCTGTACCAAGTTCAATATCCATAAAAACCTCCTAATTTCAAATTTTGTATATACTAATTTTATATTATAGTTTATAAAATGTTAATTAAACAACAAGAATACATAAGATACAATGGCAAAATATAAATAATATAGGAATAAATTTGGAAAGTATAATACATGATTGGGGATATCTAGCATTAGCTATGTATAGTTTTGGAGGAGGAATGCTAGGTCTTGCAGTTGCTGCTGTTTTTGCATTTACAGGTGAGCTAAATATATATTATGTAATAGCTATTGCATTTATAAGTAATTTTGTCGGTGATCAGTTTTTATTTATAGTAGCTAGAAATAATAAAGAACAAGCCCAAGAAATGATGAAAAAGCATGAAAAGAAGATACAAATTGCACATAATATGATGGATAAATATGGATGGTTAACTATAATATTTCAAAAATATATATATGGTATCAAAACACTTATTCCATTAATAATAGGTATTACAAAATATGATAAAACAAAGTTTATGATATTTAATCTTTTAGGTGCAGCTATTTGGTCATTAATAGTAGGACTAGCAGCATATTATATGGGACAAATATTTTTAGATTCACTAGAAGAGTATAAAAATTATGGAATTGCAATCTTAGTTATAATAATTGTAATAATTACATATAAATTAAATAAACTTTAAGAAAAGTTACTATATCATCATATATTAAAAATAAAGGGCTGTAATGTTAAAACTCATATCTTCAAAAATTAGATACAAAGTAATGGTATCTATGTTTTTATTAATGACTATAAATTCCATAATAAGTGTTGTTTTAGTTTACAATAATGTGTCAAGTAGTACAAATGAGATTACTAAAAAAAATTTGGATATGTTAAATACAGCTATCTCTCAAAGTCTTAGAAATGCCATGAATAGTGGTTCTAGCGAAATAATCAAACAAGCAGAAAATGATGCAAGAAATATTAAAGGTGTTATGCACCTTAATGTTGAACAAAATAAAAAATTAATAGAGCTATATGCTACAGGTAGAAAGTTTACAAAAGACAAAGATGTTTTGAAATCAATGTTAGATAAAAAAGAACAATTTATTGAAATAAATAACAATAAAGAACACTCTATGAGAATAATTAAACCAATGATTGCTACAAATGAATGTTTAGCTTGTCATGCAAATCAAAAAGTAGGTGATGTTATAGGTGTTGTTGATTTAAAATTTTCTATGGAAGATTCTGATAATGATTTATATAAAATATTACAAAACAATATTATCATTGCAACACTATTAGGGTGGATTACTATATTTATTATTTTCTTTTTAATAAGATACATAAGTAAACCAATAGAAGAATTAAGAGACTCTATTGATGATTTATCTAATTCAACAAATATAAATAGTTCATTAAAAGTTAAATCAACTGATGAAGTAGGAGAAGTTGCAAAATCATTTAATAACTATCTTGATCATGTAAGAAAAGGTATAAATGAAGATAAAATTGTAGTACAAGAAGCCAATGAAGTAATACAAATGGCAAAAACTGGATTCTTTAACTATAAAATAAATGCTTCTAGTTCAAATGAAATAACAAATGAACTTAAAAATACTATAAATAGTATGATTGATGAATTAAATGGAAAACTTGAACTTATAAATAATGCATTGGGTGAATTTGGGACAGGTAATTTTAAACATAATATAAATAGTAATAATTCTTCTGGCGTAATAGGTTCTATAATAAAAGCTTCAGATGCACTTGGAAATAACTCTTCTGAGTTATTATCTATAATCTTTATTGCAGGAGAAGAATTAAATAATACTATTAGTATATTATCAAATGCATCAGGAAGTTTATCTAAAAATACTCAAGAACAAGCAGAATCATTAGAAAAAACAGTAAGTGCAATAGATGATATTTCAAAAAATATAAATGTAAGTGTAAATAACACAAATACTATGTCAAAACTTGCAGATAAAGTTCACGACTCAGCAAATAAAGGTAAAGTTTTAGCAAATAAAACAGCTGTTTCAATGGATGAAATTAATAATCAAGTACAATCTATAAATGATGCAATTACAGTTATTGATCAAATTGCATTCCAAACAAATATTTTATCTCTAAATGCAGCTGTTGAAGCAGCAACAGCAGGTGAAGCAGGAAAAGGATTTGCTGTTGTTGCTCAAGAGGTTAGAAATCTAGCAACTAGATCAGCTCAAGCAGCAAATGAGATTAAAGATTTAGTAGAAAATGCAAGATTAAAAACAAATGAAGGAAAACAAATCTCAGATGAGATGATAATTGGTTATGATATATTAACTTCAAATATTGACAAAACAAAAGAGATGATAGAAGAAGTATCAAATGCTAGTATATCTCAATCAAGTAGTATTGCACTTATTAATGAATCAATAAATATTATTGATGAAAGTATCCATGAGAGTGCAAATGAAGCTAAAAATATTGATGAATTGTCTTCTAAAGTAAATAACTTATCAAAAGAATTATTAGGTGTTACACAGCATGTTACATATAGAGAAGAAACTAAAGATCAAGTAAATAATATAAATAGAACATATTTATTAAATAGATTACAATTAGGACATATTAAGTTTAAAGACAATAACTTTAAAAAGCTAAATAGAAGTGCAAAATTTTCTGTAACAAATCATACATCATGTGAGCTAGGTAAATGGATAGTAAAAAGTGAAAATGAAAATGAACCATACACAAAATCACCTAATTGGAAAGAGTTAAAAGAATATCATTATTTAGTACACAATAGTGTACAACAATATGTAAATCTTGATGCTAATAAAGAAAAAGCAAATGTATTAATACCACAATCATTAACAATAGAAAAAGCTATAGATAAAGTATTTGATGCATTAAATAAAGTAAAAAAAGAAAGCTAAAAAATACAATGCAGTATTGTGTAAAAATTACACAATACTGTAATAATCACAATAAATAACTGTCAAAATTATGTGTAATAATTACACATCGAAAAACTAAGTAAAAATAAATAATCTTTTAAACCATAAAATAAGTGCATATTTGATAATATTAATATTGAAAATAAAATTTATTAAAAGGATTCATTTATGGGTTTAGTTGCAAATTATAAAGCACACACAGAAGAAAGAGCAAAGCTTGGTGTTCCACCATTAGCTTTAACAGCAGATCAAGTTACACAACTTGTCGAGTTATTAAAAGCGGATAAAATTGAGGAGGAATCATATTTATTAGAATTATTTGAAAATAGAATTCCTGCAGGTGTTGATGATGCGGCTTATGTAAAAGCGGCATTTTTAAATGCTATTGTACAAGATGATGCACACTCACATGCAATTGATAAAATTCATGCTATTAAAATACTTGGTATGATGCTTGGTGGATTTAATGTAGGTCCATTAGTTGAAGCACTTAAACACAACCATATTGAAGTAGCACAAGCAGCAGCAGATGAGCTTAAAAACACTATCTTAGTTTATGATTCTTTTAATGATGTAAAAGAACTTATGGATCATGGTAATCCATTTGCAAAACAGGTTATAGAATCTTGGGCAAATGCTGAGTGGTTTACAAATAAACCAGCACTTGAAGAAGAAATAACAGTTACTGTTTATAAAATTCCAGGTGAAACAAATACAGATGATTTATCTCCAGCAGGTGAAGCATTTACAAGAGCAGATATTCCACTTCATGCAAATTCTATGTTAGTTTCAAGAATGGAAAATCCACTTGAAACAATGGCAGAATTAAAGAAAAAAGGTCATCCATTAGCATATGTTGGTGATGTTGTAGGTACTGGATCTTCTAGAAAATCTGGTATTAACTCTGTTCAATGGCACATGGGTAGAGATATTCCAGGTATTCCAAATAAAAGAACTGGTGGAGTTGTAATTGGTGATATTATTGCTCCAATTTTCTTCAACACAGCAGAAGATTCTGGATGTTTACCAATTCAAGCACCAACAAAAGAGCTTGAAACAGGTGATGTTATTACAATTAAACCTTTTGAAGGTAAAATTGAAAAAGATGGTAAAGTTGTAAGTGAATTTGAAATTGCACCAAATACATTACCAGATGAGATGAGAGCAGGTGGAAGAATTCCACTTATTATTGGTAAAGGTTTAACTGCAAAAGCAAGAGAAGCTTTAGGTATGGATGCAGGAAGTATATTCATGACTCCTTCTCAACCAGAAGATGATGGAAAAGGATTTACTTTAGCTCAAAAAATGGTTGGTAAAGCTTGTGGTATGACAGGTGTTAAACCAGGTGTTTACTGTGAACCAATCGCAACAACAGTTGGATCTCAAGATACAACAGGACCAATGACAAGAGATGAAGTAAAAGAACTAGCTGCACTTTCTTTTGGTGCTGATATGACTATGCAATCATTCTGTCATACAGCTGCTTATCCAAAACCAGCTGATATTGAATTACAACATACTTTACCAGAGTTCTGGACAAGTAGAAAAGGATTTATTTTAAGACCAGGTGATGGTGTTATTCACTCATGGTTAAATAGACTTTGTTTACCTGATACTGTAGGTACTGGTGGAGATTCACATACAAGATTCCCTATAGGTATTTCATTCCCTGCTGGATCTGGACTTGTTGCATTTGCAGGAGTTACAGGTATGATGCCACTTACTATGCCAGAATCAGTTCTTGTTAGATTTAAAGGTGAAATGCAACCAGGAATTACACTTAGAGATATGGTAAATGCTATTCCTCATCAAGCTATTAAAGATGGTTTATTAACAGTTGCAAAAGCTGGTAAGAAAAATATCTTTGCTGGTAGAGTTTTAGAGATTGAAGGATTAGAAAATCTTAAATGTGAGCAAGCATTCGAATTATCTGATGCATCAGCTGAAAGATCTGCAGCAGCATGTACAGTTAAACTTAACAAAGAACCAATTATTGAATACTTAGAATCAAATATTGTTCTAATTGAAGAGTTAATTGCACAAGGTTATGAAGATAAAGCTACTTTACAAAGAAGAGCTGACAAAATGAGAGCATGGATTGCAAACCCAGAATTATTAGAAGCAGATAAAGATGCACAATATGCAGCTGTTATTGAAATTGATATGGATAAAATTACTGAACCAATTTTAGCTTGTCCAAATGATCCAGATGATGTAAAAACTTTAAGTGAAATTCATGAAGCTGGATTAAGAACTGAGATTGATGAAGTATTTATTGGTTCTTGTATGACAAATATTGGATTATTTAGAGCTGCTGGTGAAATCTTAAGAGGTGAGGGTGCTGTTGCAAACAAACTATGGATTTGTCCTCCAACTAAAATGGATGAAAAAACACTTCAAGAAGAAGGTTATTATTCTGTGTTTGGTATGGCTGGAGCTAGAACAGAAATTCCTGGTTGTTCTTTATGTATGGGTAACCAAGCATCTGTTGCACAAAATGCTTATGTATTTTCTACATCAACAAGAAACTTTGATAATAGACTAGGAAAAGGTTCTCAAGTTTATTTAGGATCTGCTGAGTTAGCTGCTGTTGTAGCACTTAAAGGTAAACTTCCTACAAAAGAAGAGTATCTTGAAATTGTATCTGGTAAAATTAAACCAGAAATGACAGATGAGATTTATAAATATCTTAACTTTAATAAAGTTACTAAAGATGAATTAGAAGCAATGGTTAAATAGTATATTTACTATATAACTAAAAAAGCCCAATCGAAAGATTGGGCTTTTTTTATGTATATAAAAAAGGCTAAAAATGTAATAATAAAAAGAAACTCAATTTATATTATAAAGGTAATTCTATAAAGAATTTAGCTCCATTGTCTGTATTTTTAACATATAAATCACCTTTTAGGCTTTCATTTATTATTTTATAACTCATATGTAATCCAAGGCCTGTACCATTACTTTTATGTTTAGTAGTAAAATAAGGGTCAAATACTTTAGCTATAATTTTATCAGGTATTCCACCTGCATTATCTTCTATTGTGATAATAGCTTTATTATTTTGCAAATCTTCTTTTAACTCTAAGATAATCTTAGAATCTTTAATTTGTTTTTCTATTAAAATATCTTTTGCATTATTTATTATATTTATAATTACTTGTGGAAGTTCACCAGAGATTAGATTTATTTTAATAGTATTTACTTTATCTATATTAGATATTAATTTAATTTGATTATTTATTAAATTTGATTCTATAATAGTAAATGCTACTTTTATCTCTTCTTGTAAGATAATCTCTTTATATATCTTTTCATCTTTTATAAAGTTTGAAAAAATATCAATTGTTTCAGAAAGATAGTTTGTATTTTGTACTATTTTATTCATATTATGATCTATTGTTTCATCATTTAATATACCCATTTCTTGTTTTAACTGAATACTAGATGCAATAGTAGAAATAACACTTAATGGCTGTCTCCATTGATGAGCGATATTTCCAATCATCTCACCCATTTGAGCCATTTTTGCACTTTCATATAATTTTTGATCTTTTAAAGAAGCTGATTTTATCTCTTTTTTGATATATTTACTAGTGTCTTTTATACCATTTTTAAGAGTTTTTGTAAGATTATCTATTTCATCATCTCCTTTTGGATGTAAAATATGATAAGTTTTACTTTTACCATTAATATAATCAAAAAATTCTAATAATCCAAGTTTTAAATCTTCTAGTTTAGATAGTATATTTTCTAAAATTTTATATGCATAATAAAGTGTAAATACTATTATAAATAATATTAAGAAAATATTTGTATAAAGAGTATTATTTAACTTATTTGATATATTCTCTTGTTTTTCTTTTAATTGCTTAAATACTATTTTTTCTAGTTGTATTATTTTATTTATTCTAATTGTTGCATATTTAAACCATGAATTTGGATTAATTCCAACTATATTATTATATAAGATATTTAAAGCAGCAATTGCAGGTGTATCATCAATCTTAACTTGGTTATCAATATTTTTTATATTTGATAGTTTATCTTTAGTAATAATAGTATTATTTATTGCATTATTATATTTTTGAAATGTTTTTTCAATATCATCTAATAACTTAATCTCTTCAGGACTAATATTTAATTTTTTATATTTTTTTATATATGATATTAGTTTTTTATAGTTTTTATTAAACTCTTCTTTGTATTTGTTTTTACCTCTTAAAATATAATTTTTAAAATTATGTATAAGACCACCATAACCAGCAACCAATCTTATATTTGAAATTATATTTTTCTTATAAATATTTTGAGATAGCATATCTTCCATATATTTAAATTTTTCTACTTCATCACTTTCTTTTATAATAAGTTGATAATATTTATTTTTAATATCTGTATTACTTAGTGAATAAAAAGATGTTATTTCTGAATTATATTGATTTTGTAGAGCTTTTATTTTTATAAATGATTCATTTGAAAACTCTTCTTTTGAAAATATATAAGCTCCAACTGCTCTTTCTAAACCAGCAAATTCTTTTGCTTTTGTTAGATATACAAGAGATAGTGCATTTAATGATAAATCATTATTATTTGTAATTGTTGGTAATTTTGATATATTTAAAAATAAATTATTAATAATATTTGAATAAAAGTCTAATATACTAGTTACATTATTTTTATGATTTAATGTGTCTTCTCTAAATTTAGCTAATTTTTGTTTGTCAATAACAACACTTTTTATATTATATTTATTTGTTACTGTATATAAAATATTGTTTGTTTTTGTAATTTGCTGAGTAAGTTCAATTCTTATATTTTTATCTTTATTTGTATATGCAGAGCTTAAACCTCTTTCTACTTGAAGATTAGAAATAAGTTCATTTATTAATATACTATTATCTAATGACCTTTTAAAATTGTTTATTTTTTGAATTTTAATAATTTGTTCGTGAGTAACTGAATATGAAAGATAAATTATTGAAAGTATAGGTATTATAGCTACCAAAAAAAGTTTATTTTTTATTGATAAATTATTCAAGTTGTTCCTTAAAGTGATTAATATATGTAATATTATTGTAATAGTATATATAAATTATCTTTTATCTATACTTATATTAGTTTTTGCTATTATACAATTTATTATTAATAAGGATTAAAAAATATGAAAAAACAAAACACCAAAAAAGCATTTACTCTTATGGAGATTATGATTGTAATTATTATACTAAGTCTATTAGCTGCTTTTGTATTACCAAACCTAACAAAAAAAGGTGAAGATGCAAAGAAAAGTATAGTTTGTATTCAAATGCAAAATATATCACAAGCTTTAAAAATGTATAAAATTAAAAATTCTTCATATCCTAAAACATCTCAAGGATTAAAAGCATTAGATTTTGAAGAGGGTAAAATACCTAAAGATTCTTGGCATCAAGAATTTATATATACACTTATTTCAAATGATAAGTTTGATATTATATCTTTTGGTCCAGACAAAAAAGAGGGTGGTTCTGACGATATTTATTATTCTAAATGTTCAAATCAAAAATAATAAAAAAGGCATTTACACTTATTGAGATAATACTAGTAGTAGCTATTATCTCAATAATATATTCATTGGCTCTTGATAACTTTAAATTTCCAACAAATATAAAAAAAATATCAATAGACATAAAAAATATACCAGTATATATGAAAAAGTTTGGTGCAAACTCAAAATTAGTTTGTATTGAAGATGGAAAAAGATGTTTAGTCTATGATAGTGAAAATAAAATAACAAAAGAAATTAAAAACTTATTTTTATCTAAACCTATTGTTTATAAATATGATAAAAATTTAGAAGAGATTTATTTTGCAGATATTGAACTTAAGCACTTAGATAGGTTTGAAGTATGTTTTGAATATAATATTGATAAATATAATAAAAGTGGTGATATGATAGTTGAATACGATAATAAATTTTATATTTTTAATTCAATAAATAATGAAGTAATTACATTAGAATCAAGTGCAGATATTTATGATTATTTTGAAGACCTAAATATTGAGGTAAAAGATGCTTTTTAAATATACTGGATATGATAAAAATGGTAAAAAAGTAAGCTCTTCAATAGAAGCACAAACATTAAAAATTGCAAAATCTCAATTAAAATATAAAAATATAGTTGTAACAAAAATACAACAAAATAACTTTTCATTTTTTAATAAAATATTTAAAAAAAGTAAAAAAACTATATCTCCACTTGTATTATCTGTAATATCAAGAGATTTATCTATGTATTTAGATTCTAGTATTTCATTGTTAAATGCTATAAAATTAATAGCTCAACAATACAAAAAAGATAAAGTTTTAGATCCTTTTTTTCAATCAATAATATCTTATTTAGATGAAGGTAAAAATTTCTATGCTTCTTTAGATTTACAAGATAGTATTAAAATACCAGATTTTTATTTACAAAGTATAAAAATTAGTGAAGATGGTGGAATATTAAAAACTGTTTTATTAGAACTTAGTGATTATTTAAATGAACAATATAGACTTAAAAAGCAAATAACACAAGCTATGACATATCCTATTTTTATTGTTGTTGTTGCTATTGCTATGCTTACATTTATGTTAACATTTATTGTACCAAAAATAACAGCTATATTTGAACAAAATGGTCAAAAGTTACCAGATATAACAACCTTTATTATAAATCTTGGAGATTTTGTAGGAAATTATATTCAAGTAATGTTAATTGCATTAGTTGCATTTATCATTTTATTTTCATTAGCAATGAAAAAACTACCAAATTTTAAATATAAAGTTGACTATTTACTTTTAAAAGTACCATTTTTAGGCTCTATTATTCAAATAGACCAATTAGCTAGATTTGCTTATATGAATTCTATTTTAATCAAATCTGGTGTACCAGTTGTACAAGCATTTCAAATGGGAGCTGGTATTTTAAATAATGCAGTTTTAAAAAACTTATTTAACACTGCATCAAAAAAAGTAGTAGAAGGTGAAAAATTATCTTCTATATTAGATAATTCAAAAATATATAAAATAGATATATCTTTTATACAAGCAATAGCAATTGGAGAAGAAACATCACAACTAAACAAAGTATTAGAAAATTTAGCTGTATTATATAATACAAGAAATAATGATAAAATATCTTCTTTTTTAGCTCTACTTGAACCATTACTTATGTTATTTGTTGGTGGTGCAGTTGGATTTATTCTTATTGCTACACTATTGCCTATTTTTTCTATGAGTATTAGTTAATATATGATTATAAATAAAAATAATAAATTTATTTATAAAAAGTCAGTAGTTTTATTAATTACTATGTTATTTATTAGTGGTATTTCTATACTGATTATGGATAATTTAAAAGATAGTAATAAGTTTATATCTTTAAGTCAAAATAGTGAAAATCTTGTACAAACAAATGTAGCAATAAAAAATGTAAATGATGAAGTAAAAAAACTTTTAAATAGTATGAATGAAGATGATTTAAATGAATTGATTGAAAACTTACCACCTTTTATAATGTATGCAAATATAAAAGTTATATTAGATATTAGTATTTATGATCAATCTGATAAATATATTATCAATAAAAACTATAGTGATACTTTAGATACAACTTTATTAGAAAATATTGACTATAGATATGATTTATATAATATTGCAAAAAATAAAAAGATTATAAATAATAGACAAGTAAATGATATTATAAATGAATATGTAAGTATCACAAAAGATACTAAAATATTAAATATAAAAGATGATTTTACATTTGCACTAAAAGATTATAATACCTCAAAAACTTATATATCATGTAATTATGATTTAATTATAAACGATGCAGTTTCTCATGTAGATATGATTTTTGAACATAAAAGTAAAAAAAATAAATATTTTGATTTTTATTTTAAAAGTGAAAACAATGATTAAAATATTTTTATTTTTAATAATTTGTATAAATATTTATGCTTATGATATAAATGAAATAAGAAAAGACTTTTTTTATAGTGTTGTATCAAAACAATTACTACAAAGTAAAGATACAAAAGAATTAGAAAAAAGAAAGCTAAAAAGAAAAAGACAATCTTTATTATGGGAAGAAGATATCAAAAGATACAAAAGATTAATCTTTTCAAAAATCAATAAAAATAAAATTAAAAATGATGAATATTTTTCAGTAGTAAATTTAAAAAAACAGATATATACAATTTTATTATATGTAAAAAAAGAAGACAAATTATATCTAATTGGTAGTGATTTAATTTCAAGTGGAAATAAAAATAAAGAAGTTGAAGTAAAATATGGAGATGACCATTATTTTGATACACCAACAGGGTTATATGAAGTAAAAAAAGGTTGGAGAAGTAAAGGTAAATATAAAGATATTAATAAAACTGTTCAATCATTTGGTAAAAAAGATAGATTTATTTTTTATATAGGTAAAATGACAAAACAAAGATATAACTCTTTTAATCATGGTGTTAAGATAAAAAATCAAAAAAATTATAATTTAATAAATGATACTTTAAACTTTGCAATGCATTCATATAATACAAAAAATAAAAATTTTAAATTTGGTAAAAAAGAATCTCATGGATGTGTAAGAATGAGTGATGAATTAAATCAATTTTTAGATAAAAATTTAGTTTTACATAAAAACTTTTTTAATAATAATAAATGGAAATTAAAAAATAGTAAAAAACCAAAAGATATTAAAAATATAAGATTAAAAGGTGCTTATATTTTAATTATAGATAAATAATGTAAAGAATATTTACTTTAATAATAATAATTTTAGTAAATTGTTGTTATAATAATCTAACTTAATTACAAAAAGGTTACATATGGGAAATAAAAAGAATGTACTTAGTACTATTGCCTTATTTATGGTTATTGTACTAGTTGCAATGGTTATTAATATAACATTTAATTTAAGAGACTTTAGTTTAAGTACTGCAAAATTAAAAGCAGAACTAGTTGCACAAAGTGTAAAAAATGGTTTAACTTCTCATATGGTTAATGGAATTATGGATCAAAGAAATTTTTTCATTAATGAAACAAAAAACCTAAAAGGTATAGATGACCTTTGGATTGTAAGATCAAAAGCTGTAATAGACCAATATGGAAAAGGTGAAGATTTACCAAAAGATAATATAGATAAAAAAGCTTTATCTACAGGTAAAACTCAAGTAGAAATAAATGAAAATCTTTTTGGTCATAGTACATATAGAATAACTATTCCATATAAAGCAGAAATCACAAAAACTATAAATTGTATGCAATGTCATAATGTAAAAGAGGGTGATACATTAGGTATTATTACTATGGTAACACCTATTGATGATCTTAAAGTTTCTAGTATTAAGATTATAGGTATTGTTTCATTTGTTTTATTATTATTAACAATTGTAATTTTATACTATATCAATAAATTAGTATATCCATATTTAGCTATTTTCTCATCAATTAAAAAAGTTATGAAAAAAGCAAATAGTGGTGATTATTCAGGGAAAATAACAAATACTGTAAGTCCAGAATCAAAAGAAGTTGCACACTGGATAAATGAACATATGCAAAAAATACAAACAAGTTTTATGAGTATTGAAAAAACTATTGATATTTTCTTATCTGATCATAAATCATCAGAACATGCAGATCCAATTATTGATGTTGAAAATACTGTAAAAAGATTAGCAGATATTTATAATTTTAGAAAAACAATAGAACATGATGAAAATCTAATAGATGTATATAAAAGATTTGGTAAAATTTTACAAGAAAAATTTGATATTCATAATTTCAATTTCATAGAAGCAGATACAACAAATAAAAAAACAAAAATTGTATATGTAAGCCAAAAAATATTATGTGATCCTATTGTAGATGGTTGTAGAGCTGATAGAACAAATACAGTAGTAGATTCATGTCAATTTACTGGTGTTTGTGATAAGTTTAAAGATAATAGTAAATATTACTTATGTGTACCATATTCTATTTCAAATGATTTAGATTTTATTATTTCAATTGTAAGTGATACAAAAGAAGAACAAGAAAGAGTAAGAGCATTGTTCCCATTTGTTCAAGATTATATTGATACAGCTAAACCTGAAATTGTGAGTAAAAAACTTATGCAAATACTAGAAAAAAATGCACAAACTGATCCATTGACTGGACTTTATAATAGAAAATATCTAGAAACTTATATTGATAAATATTTATATAATGGAGTTTATAAAAATGTACCATGTGGTGTTATGATGGTTGATATTGACTTCTTTAAACTAATCAATGATAACTATGGTCATGATATAGGTGATAAAGCTATTAAAATAATAGCAAATACTTTAATTGATGTAGTAGATCAAGATGATGTAGTTATTAGATTTGGTGGGGAAGAGTTTGTTGTAATAATTGTTGACTGTACAGAAGAAGAGCTTATATCAAAAGCAGAAGAGATTAGAATTGCATTCTCTCAACAACAAATTGAAACTCCAGATACAACATTTACAAAAACAGTTAGTATAGGAGTATCAAGATTCCCAAATAAAGCTAAAGATTTTTGGAAATATGTAAAACAAAGTGATATTGCACTTTATGAAGCAAAACAAACAGGAAGAAATAAAGTTGTAAAATATACAAAAGATTTAAAATAAATTGTATTTTTAAAAAATAAAAAGGCTAACAAATTATTGTTAGCCTTTTTTTATGCAAAATTTTTATAATTTTAGATATAATCGCGAATATAAATAAATAAGGATAATATATGAGTAATAAATACAATCCTAAAGTTGTAGAAGATAAATACTATGAAATATGTGAAAGTAGAGGATACTTTGAGATAGATGGAAATAAAGATATCCAATCAAAAGATGCAAATGGAAAAGCAAAAACTTTTTCTATTATGATGCCACCACCAAATGTAACAGGAAGTTTACATATTGGACATGCACTTACTTTTACATTGCAAGATATAATTACTAGATATAAAAGAATGGATGGATTTAAAACTCTATGGCAACCTGGAACTGATCATGCAGGTATAGCAACTCAAAATATTGTAGAGAAGCAACTTTTAGCTGAAGGTACAACAAAAGAAGAGCTAGGAAGAGAAGAATTCCTTAAAAGAGCTTGGAAGCAAAAAGAAACATCAGGTGGAAATATAGTACACCAAATGAGAAAACTAGGTGTTACTCCAGCTTGGAAAAGAGAGCGATTTACAATGGATGAAGGACTTAAAGAAGCTGTTAAAGAAGCTTTTGTATCTTTATACAATGAAGGTCATATCAAACAAAACAACTACATGGTAAACTGGTGTACTCATGATGGTGCATTAAGTGATATTGAAGTAGAACATGAAGAGGTAAAAGGTGCATTTTACCATATGGTTTACAAATTTGCAGATGGTAGTGGCGAGCTTGAAGTTGCGACAACAAGACCTGAAACTTACTTTGGGGATACTGCTATTATGGTTCATCCTAATGACAGCAGATACACTGATATTGTAGGA
>Ga0256828_1000735_pt1 | contig 21375 bp, 23 predicted proteins | sample CV88metaG_FD_185993 | JGI IMG/M metagenome (GOLD analysis project Ga0256828, IMG submission 185993) | Hydrothermal vent microbial communities from East Pacific Rise, Pacific Ocean - CV88 | ecosystem: Environmental > Aquatic > Marine > Hydrothermal vents | place: Pacific Ocean: East Pacific Rise...
GTAAGAATGGCATCTTCAGCACAGATGGCACGAATATCTCTAAACCACTCATACGTCCACAACAAGGGGTTATGTGCTGGGCTAAAGGCATCTTGATAGACAATGTCTATCTTCTGTGTTATTTGAGGAATGCTCTCTCTGGCATCGCCTAATAGAATCTCTATTTTAAACTGTTCATCTTCATAGTAGAGGTTTTGTGAAATCGCTTTAATGATGGGTTTGAGACTCTCAAACTCTGGGGGGAAATCAAACCTATCTAAGGAGCGTACCAAGCCTTCATCAAACTCAGGAGAGAGGATGTGTACCTTTGTTTTTAACTTCTCTTTTTGAATGTAGTAGAGGGTAGCAAAGGTATTGTAGCCCAACCCAAAACAGATGTCTAAAATAGTAAGACTATCGCTACTCTCTTTGAGAGAGAAAGCTGGTTTAACGTGTTTTTGTAAGCTCTCATGTAACGCCCCATCTTTGGTAGAGTGGTAGGGTTCATCAAACTCTTTGGAGTAGAGCGTGTGTGTGCCATCTTCACACAGAACCAGCTCTTTTTGTTCTCTTAAATTTTTATTGTACATCATAGTTTAGTGGTGCGATAGCAAGCACCCCCTACAGCCCTATCTCATCTAGCTCTTTAAACTTAAAGGCAGTAACAATCTCTTCAATTGTCTCCTCTTCACGAACAACAAGTACCATCATACCCTCATTCATAAAGTCCATATAGTTCTCAAACTTGTTGGCTAAGATGACAAAATCTACCCACTCACCACCAAGCTCTTCTCGGCTAGTAAAAAAGCTTATCTTTTTTGCTTCTCCAGCATCAAAATCGATGAGTGCCCACTTCTTTGCTTCTAGTTGTGGTACAATCTTCGCTTCAAGTTGATTGTCACTCTCTACGGGTATCCAAATCAACATCTTAAAGACCTTTGAGTATTTTTTTACTCAATTTCAACGCTTTGTTATCCATAATGCCAATCCCTTTTTCAAGTACATTGGTAGCTATGGCTTTGGCATCATCAAGCGAGTGCATCTTGTAGGTTCCACACTGATAAACATTGAGCTCAGGGATATCACTCTGTTTTTTTACCTTTAACACATCTTTCATAGACTTCTTCCACGCTTTGGCTACTTTTTTAGCTTTAGGTGTACCTAGAAGGGACATATAAAACCCTGTTCTACACCCCATAGGTGAGATGTCAATAATCTCTACTTTTTTAGAGTTGAGATGCTCTCTCATAAAGCCAGCAAAGAGATGCTCTAGGGTATGAATGCCTCTTTCACTTAAAATCTCTTTGTTAGGGACACAAAAACGTAAATCAAATACTGTAATGTCATCTCCACTTGGTGTAGACATATTTTTAGCTACCCTTACAGCAGGGGCAATCATCTTGGTATGGTCAACAGTAAAACTATCTAATAGTGGCATAGGTATTTCCTTAAAATTATAATTTTGATTATACAAAGAAATTATTAAAAAGGATAAAAATCTCAAGATTTCTTATTAGTTTGTAGTAGATTGGGCTTAATGGAAGATTTGGAGAGAAGGCGCTTACTTAAAGTATACCCCACTTACGCTTTAGTGACTGAACGGAAAATGTTCCATTCAGTCCAAGATGCTATAAAAGCAGAAGAAAGATTAGATTCTTGCTTCTTCGCGTCTTTGTAACATCTCCCAATTTTTATCAATATCAGATTGAATACGCTCAATAACGTGTTTGTTCTCTGGTTTAAAGAGGTGTTTGTAACGCCCTTGTGCCCCAAGGTAGTCTTCAACTTTAATGATGTTTTTTGGTCTGTAAAGAATGTTAAGCTCATGTCCATCAATAATCTCATAGATAGGGAACATAAGAGAGTCTGTTGCTAAGTCTGTTACATGAATAGTATCTTTTGGATCAAATTTCCACTCAGTGGTACAAGCAGAAACCGTGTTGATGAAACAAGGACCTTCAGTCTCTAGTGCTTTTTGGAAACCTTTAGCCATTGACTTCCATTTGTTTGGAGCCAATTGAGCAACATAAGGTGAACCGTGTGCAGCCATAATAGAGACGATATCTTTTTTCTTTTGCTTCTTACCGTAAGAGTGAGAACCTGCTTGTGCTGTTGAAGTATGTGCCCCAATAGGTGTAGCTGAACTTCTCTGTCCACCTGTATTTGCATAGTTTTCATTATCTAAACAAATGTAAGTAAAGTCATGTCCTCTCTCCATAGCACCTGAAAGCCATTGGAAACCAATATCGTATGTACTTCCATCACCACCAAATGCTACAAATTTTACTGGAGCATCAGGATCTTTAAGTGTACCTTTTCTCTTTCTTGCTTTGTACATTGCTTCTGCACCTGTTACTGCAGTAGCAGAGTTTTCAAACCCAATGTGAATCCAAGAGGTATCCCAAGAGGTATATGGATAAACTGCTGTTGATACTTCAAGACACCCTGTGTTTGAAGAGATAACAAGATTGTCATCTGTACAGTTCATAAGCTCTCTAACGATCATAGAGTGAGCACAACCAGGACAAAGAAGGTGTGCCCCTTCAAATCTGTCGTTGTTTGTTGAAAATTCTTTTAAGTTTTTAATTGAAGTAATTGCCATTCTTAACCCCTTCTTGTCTGGAAAAATCCAAGTTTTGGACCTCTAAGTCCTGAGAACTGTTGGATATCTGTTGTAATATGTCCAGCATCAGCGTGTGCTTTTTGCTCTCTCATAATTCTTTTTGCTTCATCTACTGCAAAGTCACGTCCACCTAAACCATAAATATAGTTAGACATCAATGGTCTTGCATTGGTAGTGTATGCTGCTGCTGAAACTTCGTTAAAGAGTGCTCCCATTGCTCCACCAGGGGCAGATTTATCTAAACAACATACTGCTTTAAGTGAAGGTGTATCAAGCGCATCTCTTACAAGGTCATAAGGGAATGGTCTAAGACATCTTGGTGCTACAATACCTACTTTAATTCCCTCTTCTTCTCTAAGTTGTTTTGCAGCAAGTACTGCTGTCTCAACCGATGAACCAAGAAGAACCAATGCCACTTCAGCATCTTCCATCATGTAGGTTTCAACTCTTTTGTACTCTCTACCTGTAAGCTCTTTAAACTCTGCAAAGACAGCATCAATCACTGTACGAGAATCCATCAGTGCTTTGTGTTGTTTTGCTTTATGCTCATAGTGCCAATCTTCTTCTGTTTGTGCACCATGTGTGACTGGTCTAGTAAAGTCAAGCATTTCATCTACAGGTACAAACTTACCAACAAAATCATACGCTACTTTGTCTTTTAAAGGATATACATTTTGTGCTTTATGTGATGTTGTAAATCCATCTTGGTGTACCATTACTGGAAGTCTTACATCTAAGTGTTCACCAATTCTAAAGGCACATAGAGGAAGGTCATACGCCTCTTGTGCATTAAATGCATCAATCTGAATCCAACCAGAGTCACGTCCTAGGTACATATCTGAGTGGTCACCACGTACGTTAAGTGGAGATGCCAATGCTCTGTTTACTACAGTAAGTACAATTGGAAGTCTCATTCCAGATGCTTGGTAAAGTACCTCAGCCATAAGCGCAAACCCTTGTGAAGAGGTAGCAGTTGCTACACGTCCACCAGCTGCTGCTGCACCAACACATCCTGACATCGCCGCATGTTCTGACTCAACCATTACAAATTCACCATCAACATAACCATTGGCTACATATGCTCCATACCCTTCAACAATAGGAGTTGACGGAGTAATAGGATACGCCGCAACAACATCAATCTGAGCTTGTCTCAGTGCTTGAGAAGAGGCATAATTACCATCCCATACTTCTACTTCATTTAAATCAAATTCTTTTGCCATAACTATCCTTTACCTATTTCGCTTTTTTCTCTTTTACTGGCCAACCTGCAAGCTCAACATCGTTGTCTGCTGCTTCATTGAACATTAAGAGTGATTTTGGGTTTGTTGGACATACTTCTACACATACCCCACACCCTTTACAGTGATCATAATCGATCCCTAACATTTGTTTGTCTCTTGAGATAATAGATGTATCTGGACACCATACCCAACAATTTTGACAATCAATACAGATATCTCTATTGTATACTGGTTTAATAATTCTCCAAGACGCTACTGTTGCCGTATAAGAGTTAAAGTCGTTGTAGTTTCTCTCTTCAGGTTTTAAGAACGCTGCATTTTCGCTCTCTCCCTCAAATGAGTTCAATACAACACCTTGTTGTACCTCATCCCAACCAACTTTCTCTTCGCCACCAAGCTCTCTGATTCCTCTTTTGTCTGTTCCTACTGCTGAACCTGTCATACTCATCTTATTTCCTTCTCTACTTCACTTCGTTATAAGCTCTTGTAATTGCTTCCATATTGGCATCAATAATCTTTTGTGGGAACTTAGAAAGTACTTTTTTCATATTGTCCAAAAAGAAATCCAATTCATACATCTTAGAGATTTTCATAAATGCACCCAAGATTGGTGTATTTGGCATTGCTCTACCGATGGTATCCAATGAAATTTGCATACAATCTACAACATATGTTCTTTCAACTTTATCTTGTAGCGCAGGAATTTGTGCAATCAACTCCTCTTTTGAGAGGTGTGTTGTAATAATGTACTGTGTATCTGGTTTATCATTTTTTGTAATATCATCAGAAAATGCTAAAGCTGGATCGATAACAAATACATAATCAGGAAACATTTTTGTCTCTTGATTGGTGATAGGGTTATCATCAATTCTATTGTATGCATTCATTGCTGCTCCACGTTTTGCAGAACCGTAAAGTGCGTATGCTTGTACTTGTTTTCCTGTTGTCGCAACAACAGATCCTAAACCTTTTGCACCAGTTACGGCACCTTGACCTGCACGAGAGTGCCATCTAATTTCTACCATATTTTCTCCTCGATAGTATTATCAATCATCCAAGTATTGTAATGTTCGCACTCTTAAAGGGTGTTGAAATTATCATTTTTTTAACGCTATGTTATTGCTTGGCGATATATTGGACAGCTTCTAGTGCATTTTTACACACTTTTGAAGCACATTTGGTAAGACTCTCTTGTGTACCATACCCACAACAAACCCCTACTCCAGCGATGTTGGCTGCCTTTGCTGCCTCCATATCCATACAGGTATCACCTACCATCGAGATAGTCCCTGTAACCCTTGGTAACTTTTCTAATGCTTTCTCAATCGGTTCAGGGTTTGGCTTAGGGTAGGTTACATCTTCTCGTCCAATCAAGACATCAAACGCATCCATAAGCCCCATATATTCTAAAAGTTCAATAGAGTATTTTGCTGTTTTGGTAGTAACCACACCCAAAATAGCAGACTCTTTTGCCAAAGCTACTGCCTCTCTTGCTTCTGGTAACAGTACCGTTTTTTGACAAGAGATTTCTCTATAGTGCCTCTTGTAGGCATCAACATAGTCCCAAACCTCTTTAGAATCAACCCCTAAAGTAGCAAACATCACATCCAAGGGGTGTCCTATCTGCGCTTTGATAGCCTCTGCATTAGGTACCACACTGCCAAATGTCTCAAAAGCCACACCAAAACTCTCTAAAATAGCCTCCGTTGAGTCAATAAGTGTGCCATCTAAATCAAACAAAATAATCTTACTTTTCATCTCTTTCCTTACATTTTTAATCTTTCATTTTCTTTGGATCTGGGTTAAAGATCAAAATGGTTACAATAGGTACTACAAAACCTACCCCAATCACAATCCATAAAAGCATACCTAAATCATCATAATTTTCAGGAACAACCACCACACCATTCTCTTTGACCTCACGGGTTAAAATAAACACCTTATTGAGGTATTTGCTCAAGAGTCCAGAGGCACTCAAAGCGATATTCATTAAACTTGCCATCAAGGCAAACCATGTCCCTTTCTTTCCCTCTGGCGCATAGATGGCAACAAGTGTTAACATTAATACCCCAGCAATGTAGTCAAAGGGTGATGCCAACGCTGTATCTACCAATGCGATTGTACGGGCATCTACTCCCCATGCTGTATGGAGGTTGTAGTACATTGCCAAAAGAGGTAAAGAGAGAAGTGTTCCTATAATAGTAAGAAAAATCAAAACACCTCCAATGGAACGGTTGACAATAAACTTAGCCGAAACCCACATCCCTATGAGGGCTATGCCTCCTCCTATCATGGAGAGTTTGGCAAAAAATGCCTCATCAAACCCTAATACATCTATCTCCCACCACTGTAGCGCTGGACCTACAGAGGGCATGGCTCTATAGACAAAGATAACAACCATCGCCATCTTAATATGCTTAATGGTCTTGGCATCTAAATCTTCAATAAGCGTACTTAAAAAGTAGAGCACCACCCCTAAAGAGATAACAAAGACTATCTCTTGCGAATAGGGTATTTGGTTGTACCCTATCACCACCACAAAGAGGGCAAAAATCAACCCTCCAAAAAAGACCTTTTTATTTAGGGGTGTACTCTCTACAGGGTTGAGCTTGACTATGCTTACCCCAACGATAGAGAGAAGGGGTATGAACAAAGAGAGGGTAAAGACTGTCTCATAGTCATACAACGATGCCAACTCTCCTCCTAGCCAACCCATTATAAAAATAGCCAACCCCAAAGAGAGTCTAGAGAGTACCTGAATGGTAGCCAACTCCTTTTTAATCTCTTCAGGAGACTGGGTGGTGTCTACCACTTCTGTCGTCATCGTATCGGCTACAACATCTTGTAAAACAAATCCCACTACCCCTATGACAGAAGCAAAGATATAGAGATTTTCTTTACTATAGGAAGAGAGCCATGCGTGCTCTCCTACCATCCCTATAAATAAGATAGTACTCATCGCAATAAGCAATGCCCCAATATAGACATAGACTTTTCGGTTAGAGCCAAAAATTTTTACAGAGTCTACAAGTTGCCCAAAAATCATCTTAATCGTCCAAGGGACACTCAACCACACCCCAAGTGCTACCAAATCTTGCGCACTAAGACTCAAAGACTGTTTTACCCAAAAATCTTTGGCAATTGCCGTAAAGACACTAGCCCCATAAGCAAAATAGATAAGCAATAGAGGAATATAGCGTACCCGTAATGCTTTAATGGGAGAGAGAAGTAGTTCTTTCATAGATATCTCACTTTGTATCAATAAATTTTTACCCCATTCTAACATAATTTTAAAGGGAAACAAACGAATAATTATCAAATAAATTGATGACTATCATCTGTGAAAAATGGAAATTGTGGAGAATTATAGTGTAGTATAATTGAATATATAAGTTTTAGTAATTAAAAAGCTTAAATGATTAAAATTAACTTATATTTAAATATTGTTACCCTAAAATTAACAGACAATATTTTAATATGAAGGAAAGCTATGGCACGTTTAATCGTTATGGGTGGTGGTGTATCAGGACACACTGCAGCAACATTCGCAAGAAAATGGCTGGGGAAAGATCATGAAGTCGTGGTTGTTACTCCAAACTCTCAATGGAACTGGATTCCATCTAACATCTGGGTAGGTGTAGGTGAGATGACAAAAGAGGAAGTGGTTTTTGCACTTGCTCCTGTTTATGAAAAAGCTGGGATTGACTATAGACAAGCAAAAGCTGTCTCTATTCACCCACATGGGAACAAAGAGAGTGACAAAGAGTATATCACTATTGAGTATACTGGTCAAGGGAAAGAGGGGCAAACAGAGACTATTGAGTATGACTACCTTATCAACGCAACTGGACCAAAACTAAACTTTGATGCTACACCAGGGTTGGGTAATGGTAAAGGACAAATGGGTGAGCATACTGTTTCTGTATGTACTGCTGACCATGCTGTACATGCCAATATGGAACTTAACCAAATCTTTGAAAAAGCCAAAAAAGGTGAAAGACAAAAGATTCTTGTAGGAACTGGTCATGGTATGTGTACCTGTCAAGGGGCTGCTTTTGAGTACATCTTCAACATTGAACACGAAGCAACAAAAGCTGGTGTAAGAGATATGATTGATATTAAATGGCTCTCAAATGAATCATTTATGGGTGACTTTGGTATGGGTGGTCTTCACATGAAAGTGGGAGGATATGTTGTAAGTTCTAAACTTTTTGCTGAGTCACTCTTTGCTGAAAGAAACATTCCTTGGCTCATTGGAGCACACGTTAACAAAGTTGAAGCAGGAAAAGTAAGCTACGAGCTTCTTGATGGAACAATGGGTGAAGAGGAGTTTGACTTTGCTATGCTTATCCCACCATTTGCTGGTGTTGGACTCAAAGCATATGACAAAGATGGTGCTGATATGACCGATAAAATCTTTGCTCCAAACGGATTTATGAAAGTAGATGCGAAGTATGATGCTGGTGCTTACGAAAACTGGAAAGCATCTGACTGGCCTCGTACATACCAAAACCCAGACTATAACAATATGTTTGCTTGTGGTATTGCGTTTGCACCACCACACCTCATCTCTAAACCAGCATCATCAGTCAATGGGACACCAATTAACCCAACACCACCAAGAACAGGTATGCCTGCTGGTATTATTGGTAAAGCAGTTGCCCACTCTGTATGTGACCTTATCAATGAAGGTGAAAATGCTCACCTCCATGAAGCATCAATGGCAGAGATGGGTGCGGCATGTGTAGCATCTGCTGGTAAAGGTATCCTTACTGGAACAGCTGCTGCGATGACTGTTTACCCTGTTGTACCAGACTTTGAGAAGTACCCAGGAACAGGTCGTGATACAGACTATACCTTTGGAGAGATTGGTCTTGCTGGTCACTGGATTAAACATATCTTACACCATATGTTTATCTACAAAGCAAAACTTAAGCCAGGTTGGACACTCATTCCTGAGTAAGCCATTAGTACTATTAAGAAGGAGAAATTATGAAACCAGAAGAACAAAACTTTGAGAAGAGTCAATTTACTTTAACAATGATCCCAGGTTCATTTGCTAGAAAAATGAGAACATGTCTTATTTTTCAAGCATTTAGATTTGCTGTGATTAACATTAAAATGTTAGTGGTAGTGAGCAAAAGTCACTAACCCTTAAAGGGAGGGGACCACCCCTCTCTTTTACTCCTAGCTATTTTCTAAACTGAATACCCTCTACCATTCATTTTATAAAATATACTATATCAACACGATGAGGAGACCCCTATGTCAACCCCTTTAAAATACTTCCCCGATACCTCCATCAATGTCAATGCTGGTCCAATACGAGACTTTAACGAGCACTACCCTAAACTCTATCAAGAGATTGTAGAGAGCATGAAAGAGCACCAACTTGATGGGCTTACAGCCATACAGATAGGACACCCCTATCAACTTATGGTTATCAAAGAGGAGGAAGCGTATATTGCGTATGCGAACCCTCGTATTATTACCCAAGAGAACCCTTTTCAAACCCTAGAAAAGAGTAGTTACTTTAACCATGTGCCTATTCCTGTAACACGTTACAGAACCTTAAGCATTATCTATGAAGATGCCAAGGGAGAGATGCAGACAAAGAAGATAGACAATGAAGCCCAAGCCTCTCTCTTTCAACGAAAGATAGACTACCTCTTCAATACCACACTTATCGATAGACTTCCTCCCCACCAAAAAGACAAAGTAGTAAAAGCACTCAAAGGTAAAGGGTCTATCCCTAGCCTAGAGGAGGTTACACAGGTTGTACCTAAACAACCAAAGAGTCTCTTTCTTCTTAGCGTAACAGACAAACTACTCTTTTTTATGCTACTCTCACTTTTTCTTCCTCTTTTTCATCTCTCTAAAGAGACACTTCAAGGGTGGTATGCTTACGATACCATTGCTTTTTTTATGGTACTACTACTAATGGGAGGCTATTTTTTCATGACACAATATGAAGCAAAAAGGTTTAACCACTGTACAGCATGTCAAGTAGGGAGTAGTATAGGTACTATTGTAAAAAGAGTGCTCTTGGCATTGGGGTGTTTTGTAGGTGCTTATGTTGTAGTAAATCCTCTCTAAGCAACGCGTAGAGAGGTTTCCAAGCATATAATGATTGGAGAAGAGAGGGTAAACCCTATCTTTTTGAGAACTGTGGAGATCTTCTCGCTTTTTTCTTACCTGGTTTCTTACGCTCAACAACTCTAGAGTCACGAGTAAGAAGACCTTCTGGTTTAAGAATGGCTCTAAATGATGGCTCGTAAGCTACCAATGCTTTAGTGATTCCATGTTTTAAAGCGTCTGCTTGTGCAGCATAACCACCACCAAGTGTAGTTGCTTTAATGTTCATAGAGTCAAGTTGCTTTGTAAGCTCAAGTGGAAGTCTTACTTTCATTTTAAGTGTTTCATGTCCACCTAACCATTGGTCAAGAGTCTTACCGTTGATAAGCATCTCACCATTACCTGGAGTAATCCATACTTTTGCGATAGCCGCTTTTCTTTTTCCTGTTGCATAAATAGTTGCCATGATTACGCTTCCTTATTGATTTGTGCAGTATGTGGGTGTTCAGCACCAGCATACACTTTAAGTTTTTTAAGCATTGCTCTACCAAGAGTTGTCTTTGGAAGCATACCTCTTACTGCAAGCTTATAAAGTTTCTCTGTGTGGTTCTCTAACATATCGTCAAGTTTTTTACTTTTGGTTGAACCAAAGTAACCAGAGTGAGTAAAGTACTCTTTCTCTGAAAGTTTTACACCTGAGAATTTTGCTTTTTCTGCATTAATAATTACTACGTAATCTCCACAATCTACATTTGGTGTAAATGATGGCTTATGCTTACCTCTTAACATTGAAGCAACGTCAGTTAAGATACGACCAAAAGTTTTACCTTCAGCATCAATCAAAACCCAGTCACGTGTAACTTCAGCAGGTTTAAGTACCTTTGTCATGTTCATGATATTTCCTTGTTTAAATGAGAGCAATTGCTCTTTTGTGGACGCATTGTACCCACATAACCTTAAGATTTATTTAAATTCAGTTTAGTTTAAGTTTAATAGCTCAATTCCATCTTCCAATAGATAGACCACTACGCCCCTACTCTCTTTTCCGGTAATCTTTTGAATCGCTTTTCTATAGTACCCTACCTGATTTTGATGCTTAATCGCATATTTTTTAGAACTTTTATACTCTACAATTAAATGATGCGTCTCATACTCTAAAAGTAAATCTATCTGTTTGAGTGCCCCTTCAAAAGCAAAAGATTGCTCTTTTCGTATGGTAGCCCCTTCTAGAAGTGCTAAAAATGCTGGTGTATCCAAAAGCATACGCATACGATGTGCTATCTCCTCTAGTTGTTGAGAGGAGAGAGCGTTACCATAACGGTTTTGTACAGCCATCATAGCTAAAGGGAGTGCTTCTAGTGTAAAACTTCCCAACATCTCCAACCCATAATGGAGTGCCGTACCAAAAAGAATTGCCTCGTAGTCCTTCTCTTCCTCCTCCTCACGCTCTGGTGTCTCCTGGGTACCATAATGTCTCCACTGGCTAGAGAGGCTTGGCAAAGTACCACTTGGCTCCTCTTCAACATATGTTTGTGTCGCTATGCTTCCCAAGGTTAAAGGAGAGAGTCCAAGAAGATCAAAGAGAGAATCTTTAGGTTTTCGTATGACTATCATCCCCTCTACTCCTCGTGTAAGCGCAACATAGAGTACATTGAGACTATCTTTTTCCATAGAGACTTTACGGTGTGACTTAATCTCAGCATAGTCTCTATCGAAGTACTCTCTATGTTGCATACGGTAGCGTATCTCCTCAACACTCAGTTGCGCATTGTAGTGAAACAGTAGTGGAGAGGTATCTGCCCGTTTTTTACTGATTTTATCTAACACAATCACATAGTGAAACTCCAACCCTTTAGAGCCATGAATGGTCATAATCTTGGCACCGTGTACACTGTTGGAGGCTATGGCAATACGAGAACTTTCAAACTCCTCTAAAAAGGTAGGGATATCTCTATATTGAGAAGCAAACTCCAACAACTTTAAAAGGTTTAAATCATTCTCAAAATACCCAAACTCCCGTATGAGCCTATCGACTACTTGAAGAGGGGACATAAAGAGTGAAAACCATGAAGTCTCTATGGTTTCAAGAGGCTTACCCACATGTAAAAGCATCGCATGGGCATCTATCTTTTCACCATAAAACAGGTACGATACCATTGCGACCAAGGCAGCAATCTTTGGCATATTTTTAAGCGAACTGGCTGTTTTTAAGAGGGTAGCAATCCCCTCTTTATGACACGCCTCTTGTAGATTTTGTCCCTCTTTATTGGTATGTACCAAAAAAGCAATATCATCTAGTGCTATGCCATGTGCTAAGAGTGCTTGTACCTGAGATACAGCCTCCTCAATGGGATCTTCCGACTCCAACACAGCCACATACCCTTCAGATACACCCTCAGGGCTCTTTTGAGGTACATACCCCTTCATCACTGGTTCAAACCAACGATTTACCTGAGAAACAATATGTTTGGCACTTCGGTAGTTGGTATCCATCTGCTCTATCTCTATGCCATAACGCTCAGCAACCTTATCGAAAAGCTCCTCTACCCCTCCACGAAAACGGTAGAGCGACTGCTTAGTATCACCCACATAAAAAAAGCTTTTAAAGGTATGCTGTCCCTCTCCAGCAAAAATCTCATCAATCAAAGGCTTCAGAAGTAAAAACTGTAGCGTAGAGGTATCTTGAAACTCATCAAGCAAGATATGGTTAAATTTGGAATCTATTTTAAAATATAAAAACGATTTACTAATACTCTCATGGAGTAGTCGGTATGTAAAGTAAGCCAAATCATCAAATGTTAAAACACCCGTATGTTTTACCATAGAGATCGTCGCATTACGGTAGTAGCCATAGAGCGCAAACAGATGGTGTAGCACTACCGACTCTTTTGCTTGTGCCCATGTGGCTAAAGCCTCTTTCAAATAGGCATACAACCCTTCAATCTCATCGTTTGCCACCTTCTTAAACCATGTATGTTCTCCTAGTGTCTCCTTCTCAAAAAGTTTCTTTATAAAGAGTGTTTTTACTGGTTGAGGGGAGAACTGCTTTAGGCAACGAGGTGTCGCACCTGCTCGCTCAAGGGCATCAAAGAGCTTAAGACGTAGCTCCTCACAGACCTCCTCCTGTACAGAAGGAGAGAGCTCTGGCTTCTTTGGCTCTGGCAAGAGGGGGTCTAGCCGATAGAAGTCTTGCATCAAATCAAAAATCTTGCCAAAACGCTTATCTTCAATCTCCATCGCAAGGGTTACCAAAGAAGAGAGCAACCCATTGGCTTGTACCTCCTCTAAGAAGTATGCTTCTAAGGCATCAACTCCCTGCTCTTTTGTAACAAAGTCTGGCTCTAGTCCTATCTCTAAAGAGGAGGAGCGTAAGATGCTTACAAAAAAGCTATCGAGCGTTACAATATAGGCACTCTGAGAGAGGAAAAGACGCAATACCTCAGGCTGTTTTTCAAAAAGTTTCGCTCTAGAAAAGCCCGTTTGTACCATCACAGCCTCTAAAAATGCCTCGTTACTTCCAAGGTGACGTAACGCATCTACCACACGTTGACGCATCTCTGCTGCTGCCTTGTTGGTAAATGTTGCTGCCAAGATAGTACGAGGAGACTCTCCCATAAAAAGCAATGAGATATACCGAACAGAAAGAGCAAAGGTCTTCCCACTCCCTGCTGAAGCTGAATAGGCTAAAAAAGGTTTAAAACTCATAGACTCACTTTATTTAGATTTAACATATCATACTATATTTACTTTATATCACTATAATAACAACTAAAAATCCTCAAGGAAATCTCCTATGTTAAAACAACTTTTACTCTGGTGTGTTGGTATGCTTATTGTGATACAAGCTATTCAGATTGATATTCCCACACCTCCAGCATCTATTGATCCAAAAGATGAGATACAAGCCCCTAAAGAGATTATGGCTATGCTTAAAACCTCATGTTATGACTGTCACTCTTACCAAACAAAGATGCCATGGTATGGTCATATTTCACCTATCTCTTTAGAGGTAAAAAGCCATATTAAAAATGGTAGAGAGGCTGTCAATTTTCAAGAGTGGCGTAGCTATGATGAGAAGAAGAGAGCAAAAATCTATGAGGGTATTGTTAAAACCATCAACTTTAGAATGCCTATGCCAATGTACCTCATAGTACACAAAGAGGCTAAACTTACCCAAAAACAGCGTCAAGCTATAAAAGTATGGGCAAAAAGCCATCTTACAGAAGAGGACTAGATATAGTCCCCTCTCTCACATAGTAGGGCAAACTCACACCACTGACACTTCTGTAACTCTTCACACTTTGTCGCAACAAAGTGTGTGGTTTGCTTCAGTGAGACAATCACCTCAAAGAGACGTTCATTCTTCTCTTCAAGTGCTTTAATCTCCTCTATCTCTCCCCCATCAAAAAGCTTTACAAAAGCAAACTGCATCTGACTATAGCGAGGTGCCAATATCTGCTGATAGATACTCATTTGTAAATCATTAAGACTCTCTATGTTTTTTGTCTTCTGTGCCTCTTTAATGCTTCCACTCTTGTAGTCCAAAATCAAAGTATGGGTTGCGTTTTGATCAATCCTATCTATACGCCCTTTAAATTTAAGCCCCCCAATAGTACCTTGAAACTCCTCTTCTCTCTCTACCACACGCCATTGTGCTTTAAAGTGTGCTACCTGATGTGCCACAAACCCTTTGAGCTTCTCTTTCCAGAGAAGTTTCTGGTAGTTTGTTTTAGCATCTTCCATGGGCAAGAGTCTATCCAACTCCCTTGCGAGTGCGTCTCGCATCTCCTCTAGACTCTCATAGCTATTTTTTTCTCTAAAGAGATGGTCTAAAAGAAGGTGTAAAAACGCCCCTTCATTCATCTCCTCTTGAGGTTTTGCCTGAATCTTCTGAATATACCGATAGTAGTATTGACGCTTACACGTTAAAAAAGTTTTAAGTCTTGAAGCAGACCAAACCATAGCACTCGCATCAAAATGCTCCACTAGAGGGTCATTTAGAGGTTGTAACTGTAAAGGTTCATTGTAGAGTAGTGAAAGAGGGGTCTTCACCTTTTCTGCTTCATTTAACCCCAATTCATAGAGAAATTTTGATGGTAATCTATTGTCCGAAGTTACATAACAGAGTACAGCCTGGGTTGAAGACTCTAAAAGACGTTTATAGTATTGTTTTTGTAATGCTTCTCTATCATGTTTGGTAGGTAAATTTGCGAAGGTACGCACTTGAGAGTTAAGAAACTGATCTTTACTAGAGGTTGTAGGGACAACCCCCTCATTAAAGTCCACAATCACAACCCCCTCAAAAGAGACACCCCTCGTCTCTAGTACCCCCATCACAGTTACAAGTCCACCTCGTACATCATCTAGTGTAACCTTACTTAATGCCTTCAGCCATAAAAAGAGCCATGCGCTCATAGACATTGTCTCTAGTGAAAAGACCTTGACAAAATGTCTATAGAGCTCTTCTACACGTTCATGCTCTCTCTTCTTCTCTACACTCTCTTGCGCTTCTCTCTTGTGTAGCCCTAGATGCTCTAGTACCTGAAAAAATCCATCTACCTCTACAGCTATAGAGGGTTGTAGTCTCTCTATATACTCCATATTGAGAGCATACCTCTCTAACAATTTACGCACATCACTATCGAAAGTCTGCCAATAGTGGTGAAGTGTCTCTAGCAATTTATACCTACGGGTTTGGCTATAGTCATACCCCATCGCAAAGTTTAAGTTATGGTGTCTATCAAAAAGTCTAAAGTGCTCTTTAAAAGACTCATCTGGCAATATAAGCACAATATTTTCTGGGGCAATGCCTCTATTGACCATCTCCTCTATGGCTGTAAAGGCTAAAGCAACCTGCTCTTCTCTCTCTTCAACAGCATAGACTTTTGCCTCTATCTGACTGGTGTTTGGTGTAGCATCTAAAAGCTCTTTGGTTTGAAGAGAAAAAGAGGTGTGGCTATGGTTGGGTAAGACAATACCCACTTTCTCAAAACGCTCTTGCATCTTAAGGTTAAAGGGGCTCGTCGTATAGCGTACCTCCACCTCTACACGTTGGGCAATCTCCATAAGAAGTGTTAACTCAAAATAACTTAAATACCCCTCTAGATGAAGTACAATCTTCTCATACCCTCCTACAAATGCTTCATTGAGCTTGTAACGGTGAGGGATAAATGCCTTATCGGTAAGTGCTCTCTCTTCAAGCAAAGTGGCATAACGAGAAAGTAGTGTTTCTAAAATCTGAAGGTGTGTGGAAAACTCTGCATAAGCATCTGCTTGTGCTAACATTTCAAGGGTTACATTTTCAGCAGACAACTCCTCAAAAAACTTAAAAAAAGCATCACTTTTAGTAAAGAAACGAACCAAAGAGTGGTCTATGTGTAGTTCTTTGAAGGCATCAAAAGTAGCCGCTTGTCGTAAGAGTAAAATACGCTGAAGTGTATCAACCTCACTATAATTATCTAAAAGAATGGCTCTCTTTTCAAACTCATCCATACGCATCAATGTAGGGATGTACCCCTCTTTGTCGGCATAGACTAAACGTTGGTTACGAAGTACTCGTGAAGTAGGATATATGTGAAGTTCATTCATAGTAGGATTATAACATAATCCTACATGAATAACAGTAGCCCAAGAAGACTATTGTGGTTGAAGGTATGCTGGGGCTTCATTGTAACCTACAGCATCTCCCTTTTGTACTCTTAAACGTAGAATGTAACGCCCAGCTTTCTCAATCTCTATACCATTTACATGGTAGCGTCCCTCACTAAAAGGGATATCTTTCACAAGAAAATCCTCTTTTACTGTATGTGGACGTGTCAATAGAAAAGTAACGTTTGCATCATCTACAATTTGATTGTCAAGCGTTGTTACCCTATAGGTAAAGTTATTACTCCCTTTTTTTAAGACAACAACACGCTCATCTTTTGCACGTTTTGCATTTTCAATCTCTTGTTTTTTTAAAACTACATCTACAAGTGCTATCTTATAGGCGTGATTAAATCTTGCTTGTGCCTCCATAATCTCATTGATGTTCATATCGGCTTGTTGATACTTTAACATATAACTATTGGACTCTTGTACCGGGATAGATGATGCTGATTTTACAGTCCAATATCCCAAAGTCAACCCAATAATTAAAAACCCCATAATCATATGAGGCCAATAGGTTTTTTCTCTATTTTTTGCCATTTTTTATCCTTACAATAATTGGTCTTAAGATAAAAATCCACAATACAAAGAGTGAACCAATATAGACCAAAATCTTTACATACCCAATCATAACTCTTGTATCGTTAGGGATAGTCGTTGTCAACTTAACCTCTTTAGATGCCGCAATTTGATCTGCCAATTCAGAAAACCCTTGCACAATCCCAATATTGAACTTGTCTTCATTGGTATTTTTATCTTTGGTTGCGATTACATCAATGGTCGCATCCATCACATCACTTTTATGGTAGAGTGATGCTATCTCTTTCGAAGAGGCTATCACAGCAACTCTACCTTTTTGTCCAGACTCTTTGGTTATAAGTGCGTTGGGCGCAAAAATCAATACCACATAAGGCTTGCTCATGTTCGCTTCATACTGCTTTGTATAGGCTACCAAGTTATATCGTTCTGGGAACTTTTCATTGGTTGCTATCACATACTCATAAATACCTGTCTTTTGTAAAAGTTCATCTCCCATTGTTTCAATGAGTTTTGAAGCTTCAGGAATTAAAAGGTCATCTTTGAGAATAGGTGTTGCTTGAAGCAGAAGAGGAAGGAACAAAGCAAGCAAGGCGAACCTTACTACTGCTTTGATCATTGAGTTAACCTATAAATAGGTGGTTTGGTGTAAGAACAGCCCATGCAGTATATGCTGCACAGATAACCATTCCCCATCCAAGTACTTTATCCATAATTGTAATCATCATTTATCCTTTTATGAATTATTTAGCATCTTTAAATGCGAACTGAGCATTTGCTTTGCTATCTGCTTTTACATTGTCCAAGTTACTTGTAATTGGTGTTGGATCGTAAAAGTTACTAGCACTTTTTTGTTGTACTCCAATACCCCATACAGTTAAGAATGCAAGAATTGAAAGTAAAAGTACAGTTGCAAGAAGCATACCTGTTACACCATGAAGACCGAACATAGATCTGTTTGTATTTTCAGTTGCTGACATCTTACTCTCCTTGACTTAATGTTTTAATGTATGTAGCCAATGCTTTAGTCTGTACCGGAGTCATTCTATCGTGGAATGCTGGCATTACACCAAGTGCACCTTTTTTACCGTTTTTAACAACGTGAACAATAAGGTCTTCATCGAAGTTATGAATGTTTGGTGCCATACCACCCATTCCTTTACCATCTGCTCCGTGACATCCTGCACACACACCAAAGGCAGCAGGTTGTTCACCCTTCATACCACCAGCAACGTATGTAGCAATCTCTTCAGCATCTTTACCAGTTGCCATCATTGGAGGCATCGCACCCATTGCGTAACCAAGTTGGTTAGAACCTTTAGCAATCACATCTAACACTTGTTTTTTGCTCATTCTGTGTGTAAAGTCATGTGCTTTACCAGAAAGACCATCACCTGTTGTACCATGACAAGGCGCACACTGTACTAAGAAGATAGACTCACCCATCTCTTTAAGTGTTGTTTCATCGGCATTTTTATTGGTCTCTTCAAACTTTTTATTGTATGCTTTTACCTCTTCATTCCACTGCCCAATTTGAGAGAAACTGTTTACTGGGTAACCAATAGTCCAGTACCAAAGTGCCCAAATCATTGTTCCTAAAAATGAGTATGCCCATCCCCCAGGAAGTTCATTTTTATACTCACCAATACCATCCCAGTTCTCTTCAGCAAGCTCACCACTAGCTGTATCTGTCTTCATCTGGTTAATATATTTAGCAGATACACCAAAAGAGAGTACTGCAATTGCAACGGCACCGATCATTGTAATCATGTTGATTGGATCACTCAGGTCGATATTCATCTGCTTTACAACAATAAGCGTACCAGCGATCAGTACTGCTGAAAAAGCCAATGCTTTTATCATTAATGCATTCATTTATTTTGCTCCTTTTTTTCATAGGAGGTAGGATTACTTGTATTGATAGGCGTACTGTCAATCTCATCATCGAGTGCAATATTGCCTAACTTTTCGTAATCCTTCTCCCCTTTTTTTTCACTTCTATAGAGGTATACAATATACCCATATAACATCACCACTAAAAAAATGGTCATAAAGAAACTGGCATAGCCTTGAAGTTCTCTAATGTCCATTTTATTTCACTACTTCAATCTGTTAAGGTATGCAATAAGTGCTACAATTTCAGGAACATTTCCTGCTGCAACTGCATCTTTAACATCTTGGTTTTTCATATTGGCAGCGATTTTTTTCGCTTCTGCTAAGATTGCTGGTTTGTGCGCATTAAATGCAGCAACACCTGGCTGAATCTCATCACCATATGGTGTAGCAAAAAGATTTTTTACAGTTACAGCTTCAGCGTATGCTGTTGCGATATCTGCTGTATTGGTAAACATATGTTTATATGCTGGCATAATAGACCCTGGAACTACTGATGTAGGCTCCCACATATGGTTTTCGTGCCAGTCTGTTGTACGGTAGTTTCCTACACGGTGTAAGTCTGGACCAGTTCTTTTTGAACCCCATAAGAATGGTCTATCGTAAGCATACTCTCCAGAGAGTGAATATTGACCGTAACGGTCAGTTTCAGCTTTAAATGGACGAATTAACTGTGAGTGACACGCAATACAGTTGTCTTTCATATAGATGTTTTTTCCTGCAAGCTCAAGTACAGTATAAGGCTTAAGCCCTACAACTGGACGAGACGCCTCAGCAAAGTTTGGCAGGATTTCAATAAGACCTGCAAATGCGATAACCAAAAATACTCCTACTGCAAAGAAGAATGGACGTTTTTCTAACCAATGAAACATAACCTACCTCCTTATGCCATAGGTGATTTGAACTGTGGCTCTTCTGTAAGTTCTTTAGAAGAGGTCATAGTTTTAATCATATTGTAAGCGAACATTACGAAACCAGTCAAGAATAATACTCCTGAAAGTGCTCTAATCGCATAGTAAGGGTGAAGTACAGTTACTGTATCGATAAATGAGTACATTAAGTTACCATATTCATCAACAGCTCTCCACATCATACCTTGTGTAATACCTGCAATCCACATAGATGTAAAGTAAAGTACAACTGCTGTGGTTTGAAGCCAGAATTGTGCTTCAATCAATTTTTTAGAGTAGATCTCTCTTTTAAACATACGTGGTGCCATATGGAAAAGTGCAGACATAATCATAAATGCAACCCAACCAAGTACACCATCGTGAACGTGTCCAGGAATCCAATCTGTAAAGTGCGCAATCGCATTAACAGACTTAATCGCTTGAATTGGACCTTCAAGAGTTGAAAGCATGTAGAATGTAGATGCTAGTACCATAAACTTGATAAGTGGGTTCTCTGTAAGTTGGTTCCACTCACCCTTCATTGTAAGAAGCATGTTAATCGCTGATCCCCAAGATGGTAAGATAAGTACTACTGAGAAGATTGATCCCATAGTCTGCATCCAATCTGGAACAGTTGACCATAAAAGGTGGTGTGAACCAGCCCAAAGGTAAACGAACATAAGTCCCCAGAATGAAAGTAATGACAATTTGTATGAGTAAACTGCTTGACCAGACTCTTTTGGCAAGAAGTAGTAGATCATACCAACGATAGGCACAGTAAATACGAATGCAACAGCATTGTGTCCCCACCACCATTGAACAAGCGCATCATTTGTACCAGAGTACATAGATACTGAGTGCATCATACTACCTACACCACCAGATGTAAAGTATGTTGGAACTTCCATGTTGTTGAAAAGGTAAAGCATAGCCACACCTAAGAAACAAGCAATAAAGTACCACATAGAGATGTAGAGTGCTTTCTCTCTTCTAATACCAATAAGTGCAAACATAGCTACACCCCAAAGTACCCAGATAACAACAACAAGTAAATCTAGTGGCCACTCCATTTGAGCGTACTCTTTACTTGTACTGATTCCCATTAAAAGTGTAAGAACCATTGAAACTGCTGCTATAAGGTAAAGTCCAAAGTGAAGTTTACCAATAAACATAATGAACTTAGACTCTGCCATAGAAACCTTAAGTACTCTTTGTGCGGCATAGTAAAAAGTTGCCCAAATACCACTTAGTGTAAATCCATAAACCACCACGTTTGTGTGTAAAGGTCTGAGTCTTGAGAAAGTCCCATATTCACCCAATAAGTAGTTTAAATCAGGAAATGCTAATTGTGCTGCGATGAGCGTACCAATTAACATACCTACAAATCCAAACAAAATTGCTGTATAAGTAAACAATTTTGCTACGGAATAATCGTATTCCAATGCTGCGTTTGATTGCATGCATACCCCCTTGTAAAATTTTATGT
>Ga0256828_1000736_pt1 | contig 21351 bp, 26 predicted proteins | sample CV88metaG_FD_185993 | JGI IMG/M metagenome (GOLD analysis project Ga0256828, IMG submission 185993) | Hydrothermal vent microbial communities from East Pacific Rise, Pacific Ocean - CV88 | ecosystem: Environmental > Aquatic > Marine > Hydrothermal vents | place: Pacific Ocean: East Pacific Rise...
TCCAAAATGAGATGATCAAAAACCTTATAGGTACTTATAAAAAAGGTTATCTATATTTTTACTATAAAAATAGATTAACAAAAATAAAGATATATTTTAAAAACAAAAATAAACGATATAAAGATGGTCAAAATATAACTATAAACAATGGTCATCTATCTACATATAAGTCAAAAGTACAAATTGTAATATACTAGAGTAACAATTTTTGATAACTGATTATTTAATATACCAATAATTTAATAAATTGTACAATATTTAGGATATAATATACGGATATTTAAAAGGAATTTATAATGAATATAGATAAATTAATAAAAGGTAACCAAAAATTTAAAGCAGTAAATTTTCCAAAACTGGAAACTAAATTTGATGATCTTATCCAAAATGGTCAAAAACCAACAATATTATTTATAGGGTGTAGCGATAGTAGAGTAGTACCAGATCTTATAGTAGATAGTAAACCTGGCGATATGTTTATTTTAAGAAATATAGGAAACTTTGTACCACCATATAAAAATGACAACGATTTTCATGCTTCAAGTGCTGCTATTGAGTATGCTGTTAGTGTATTGAATGTAAAAGATATTATTATTTGTGGGCATAGCCATTGTGGTGCTTGTGCTTCATTGTATCAAGATTTAAGTGATGAGCCACATCTAGTGCATGTTAAAAAATGGCTAGAACTTGGACACAAAGCAAAAGAGTACACACTTTTAGCTACTCAAGATAAAAGTGATAAAGAGCAGATTTTAAGAACTACAGAGAAAATATCTGTAAAACACCAATTAGAAAATCTTCTAACATATCCAGAGATCTATAGAAAAGTAAATGAGGGTGAACTTGACCTTCATGGATGGTACTACAAAATAGAGGATGGTAGTATCGAGTGCTACGATGGTGATAGTTGTGACTTTAGACCACTTGGAGAAGCATAGATGGAACAACAAACTCCAATAGATAGCTTTATAAACCATAAAGCTGACACAGGTATGCAATGTGGAAACTACAGTATAGATATACCAGAGCTTAAAGAGGGTGAACAGTATCGTTTCCACTTTGATGCAACTGCATGTGTAGGGTGTCATTGTTGTGAAGCTGCTTGTAATGAGCAAAATAACAATAGTGCTGATGTGAAATGGCGAAGAGTTGGGGAGATGGAAGCTGGAACTTTTCCACAAGTTTCACAGCTATTTAACTCTATGTCATGTAATCATTGTATAGATCCTGCATGTCTAAATGGATGTCCAACTGAATCTTATATAAAATTTGATAACGGAATAGTATTTCACGATGATGAGGCATGTATTGGTTGTCAATACTGTACATGGAACTGTCCTTATGAGGTACCTGTATTTAATGCAGATAGAGGAATAGTTACAAAATGTCATATGTGTCACGACAAACTTGAAGTTGGTGAAACACCTGCTTGTATTCAAGCTTGTCCTGCAGGTGCAATAGAGATAGAAGTGGTTCATAAAGATGAATGGATAAAATATGATATGAATAAAGATGGCGTTGCACCCCATCTTCCAGATACAAATATAACAAAACCAACTACTAGATACACTCTACCTGAAGATATTGAGATGGATCAGTACAAACCAGCAGATGAACATATAACAAAGCCTGCTCATAGTGAGCTACCATTAGTATTTATGACTGTTCTTACTCAAATGAGTGTTGGTGGTACACTTGCACTATTTTTTGGTGAGTTATTATCACTATTAGGTTTTTCAAATCTTGCAGCTGGAGATTATATACTAGCAGCATTTATTATCTTACCTGCACTTATTGGTCTTCCTTTATCTGCACTTCATCTAGGTCGTCCACTTTTAGCATACAAAGCTATGAAAAACTGGAGAAAATCTTGGCTAAGTAAAGAGGCACTAGCTCTTGGGATATATGCAGGATTTGGTATAGGTTCAGTGGCAGCTTACTATTTTGATCTTAAGTTTTTAAATGCACTATTTATACTAGGTGCGGTAGTTACTGGAGTATATGGTATATATGCCCAATCTATGATATATCGTATAAAAGCACGACCATCTTGGGATAGAGTATCTACTACAAAAAGATTTATGGGTAGTGGCTATCTTGGGCTTATATTAGTTAGTTTAATACTTACAATTCAAGGTTATGCAAATAGTGCGACAGTGATATTAAGTCTTACACTTTTAATGGCTGCATATCAAGTTCTTGTGATATTTGAGGAGAAAGTTTTTTATAAATATCTTCAAAATGATGAAAAAAACTTTTACCAACTAAATAAAACAAAAACTTTACTTGAAAATAATTTTGCACAACACTTAAAAATAAGATATGCAACTCTTATAGGATTTGGTGTAGTTTTACCTATATTTGCGATACTGTTTTTAGCAAATGGTAGTATGGGTATGGCTATATTTTTTCTTCTATTATCGTTTATAGGTTCAACAATAAGTGAACTAATAGGTAGATATATATTTTATGTGACTGTTGTTCCTCTAGGACTTGCTGGTAACTTTTTTGCTGGTAACCAAAGAGGGATAGACTACAAAGAACATAAATAGTATGGATAGCTACGGATCTATACTACTACAAGATATAGTTGCTATTATAACTATTCTAAACCCTATCGCTGCTGCAAGTATAATGATAGGTATGATTACACCAGTTACCCCTAGTGTAATCAAGCCTATAGCTTTAAAAGCTACATTTACAGTAATCATCGCTTCTCTTATCACACTATTTAGTGGTGAACTTATATTTAAATTTTTTGGTATAAATGTATTATCGCTAAAAGTTATTGGTGGTATTATTTTGATGATGATTGCTATAAATATGGTTCATGGAGAACATAAAAAAACTAGACACTCAAAAGAGGAGCATGAAGAGGCTCAAGAGAAAGAGGATATATCTATTATACCTTTAGGTATCCCTATCCTATTTGGACCTGGTTTAATAGCAACCATTATGGTACTAAACAATAATCATATAAAAGTGATGGATGCAACTATTAGCTATATTCTTATCTCTATATCTATTTTTATTGCATCATTATTTGTATATCTAAGCTTAAGATATGCAGGTACTATTCAAAAAGTATTAGGTGTGATTGGTATGAAGATTTTAACGCGAATTATGGGGCTAATCGTGGGGGCAATTGCCGCACAATTTTTAGTAAGTGGTGTAAAAGGTTTATGGAGTACTATGTAGCACATGTTGTATTATTTAGAATTTTTTACAGTTACCCTTATAGTTTCTACTTTTTTTGCCATGGGTGGAGTAGGTAGTGCAGTAGCTCTTGTACCTATATTTGATATTTTAGGGTTAAATTTCTTACTATCTAAAGCTATAGCACTTTTTATAAACACATCCACAACTATTACAGCTACATATATGAACTTCAAAAGGGGTGTTTTAGATATAAAGTTTGCTTTACCTTTAGTAATTACCTCTTTTATATTTGCACCACTTGGAGCATTCTCAAGTAAATATATAAATGTACTTTATACAAAATATGGTTTTGTAGCATTTCTTATTTTTAGTGCTACTATGATGCTAATACCAAAAAAATCTTCAACAAATTTAAAAGATAAAAAATGGATACTATATATTGTAGGTTCTATTGTAGGTTTTATATCTGGAATACTTGGTATTGGTGGTGGTTCTTTGGTTATGCCACTTATGATACTATTAGGCTTTGATCCGAAGAAAATGGCTATTGCTGTTAGTTTTATGGTACCATTTTCTACTTTTAGTGCATTTTTATCTTACAGTAGTTTTGTACAAATCAATTGGATTTTACTTTGTGTAACTGCATTGGCTGCAATTATGGGTGGATATATTGGAAATAAAATTATGCACTTTAAACTTAATTCTAATCAAATCAAAAAAATAATAGCAATTTTACTGTATATCATAGCATTTAAAATGGGATATAATTTAGTGTAGAAGATATGGTGCAAAAGATAGCACCATCTATAATTATGTTAAAAATTCTCTTATTTTTCTTTGAGAATCTAGCTGATTCTTTATATCTATTCGATGTTGTTTCAAGAATCTTATATTCTTATAAAACAGCTCTTCAAGTTTTTTAAGATCATCGATATCTAAACCAAATTTTTCATATCCTGAATCACTCAAATACTCCTCAACCCAAAGAGTTAGATCTCTAGCTCTTTCTTCTGGTTCAAGAGAATCTATATATTGTAATCTTTTAAGGGCTTCTAAAGACCTGTCTCGTCTTTCCATGCTTCTATCAATCCTGTTACCACTTTTTTTACTTGAGCAACAGCAGTTAAGTTATTGTCAACACCTGCACTAAATAATGTTTCTATCTGATATAAATATAAACCATCTAAATAATATGCTATATCTCCACCATCAAAATCAAGTACATTTCTTAACTCATCAAATATAGCTATAGATTTATTTATATACTCAAATTTTGTCTCAATATCATCCTCTTCAATTGCATTTTCAACAAAAGATAAAAACTTTAATAATCCCTCATAAAGTTTTAATATCAACATATAAGGGTCATCTGTTGTTGCAGCTTGCTGGTTGTATACTTCTATTCCCATTTAATTCTCCAAAATAATTTTAATTTGCAAATTATATAATATTCACCCTTAAAGTTTATACAATTTATTTACTTGAAACAGATTGATCAATCTCCATCTTTAAACCACTAAAAGATGCTTCCATTTGAGATATTATTGCACCATAAGCGGCAAACTGTGCTGCCATAGTATCGTATTTTTGATCAAGTAACTTTTGAGCTTTCTCTTTTTCCTCTTCATATTGTGTTTTTCTATCTTCAATTTTATCTTCATATCTTGCAAGCATACCATCATAAAAATTTTGATCATCGATATACTCTTTAATTTGAGTAGCTATACCCTTATCTTCTGCAACACCTACAAATAAACTTTTTAGTGCATCTGGATTATCAACAAGCCCCTCATTTAAGGCTGTGTCATCAATAATCATCAGACCGTTACCTTCAGTATCAAATGAGACTCCATAACTAAAAATACTAGTTTCATCATCACCATATGTTTTATAAAACATATTTTTTATATCTGAAACCATAGATCTTAATGCTGATTTATCTGTTATAACACTATCCTCAGCATATAGCTCTTCATCTATTTTTGCAACCATTGCATTATATGCATCAGCAATTGCATGCATTGATTCAACTACCTGTGTATTGTCATCTTCAACAGTTAATGTAGAATCACCCAATTTTGTTGCAATAATAGTTAAGTTATTATCAATAGTTATAGAGCTTGAAGATGATTTATAGTTTACTCCATCTACATCCATATCTAAATCTTGCGCTACTAGTGTATTGTTATCACTATTATCAAACCCTAGTATTGCATCCGTTGTATCGTTACCAAATGTAATTTTATTTGCTTCACCTGGTTCATCTGCTTTAATAATTAATCTAAATTGATCATTACCATCATCATCTACACCAATTTTCTCTACACTTGCATGAACACCATCATTTCCATTTATCTTATCTGCCAACTCATTTAACGAGATATCTGTAGTATCTATTGTTATATCATCTCCACCTGCAATTTGAAATACAAAGTCACCTTGATTTAAATCATCCTCAGGAGTAGTTGATATATCTGATTGCCATACATCTTTTTGTGCTAATTGGTTTACTGTTACATTTGTAGTACCATTTTGTAACTTACTCGTATCTGCAGCATCAAATATTACTGAATCACCAGTAGTATTAGCACTAATTGCATCAAATGCATTTGTACCACTATAAAAAAGATCAAGAGGTTTTATCGCTTGATAAAAATCATTAATCGTTGCTTCTATCTCTGTAAATTTTTCACCCTCTGCTGTGTTATTTTCTATTTTTTTATCAATAGGATCTATTACGGCCTTTGATTCTGCTTCTTTTAGCTTTGTAATAAGGTCACCATTTAAGGCACTAGCACCACCATCACTAAATGAACCTAACATACTATAATCTGACATAATTTCCTCCTTTAATGGAATTTATATTTTTACTGTTTCATTGCTAAAATCGTTTTTAGCATCTCATCAAGAGTTGTTATCAATTTAGCATTTGCTTCATATGCAGATTGAAATTTAATCAAATCTACCATCTCTTGATCATTATCTACTTTTGTAAGTTTATCGTAAGTATTTTGTAATGATTCTGTTACAGCTGTTTGTGATTCTTTTCTAAAAATAACTGTCTCTCTATCATTCGCAATATTAACTCTAAGACCTTGGTAAAACTTTGAGAATGAAGTAGTATTCTCACCTGTACCATCAAAATCTACATCATCCTTCCATTGTATCTGTGCTAAATAATCTAAATCATCCTGATTTAATGAGTTTACACCACTTTCATAAAAAGTTAAAGAACTTACTGTAGAACCTGTAAATAGATTTAAACTTTTCATTTTAGAGTTATCTTTATCTATCTCTGAAGCATCTTTACCAAATACATAAGTTCCATCATCATGTTCAATATATCCAGATGAAAGATCAGATAATGCTTTTGCAAATAGATCTAATTTTTCTTTATACTCAGTAAACTTATTATCACCTGATTCTGTTTTTAAATTATCAATCTCAGCACTTAAAGATCCACCTTTTACATCTACCTCTTCATCAAATATTTCTAGATGTATATCATCTAGTGCATCTTTACTTGTATCAGGACTTTTCTCTACATAATTTGGTATGATATTCCCATCACTATCTGTATTATTGTTATCTACAACAAGTACTTGTCCTACAAATTTACCTTTTTCTCCATCTAGAGTTGATTTAATAACTAAATAATTATCTTGATCTTCAGGATCTGTACCATCTGGATCTCCATTATATGCTGTTACTTTACCAAGCATATCAGTATTTGTATTTATTTTTGCTACTACTGCTCTTACAATATTATTCTCATCTACAGTTTCAGTTGTACCGTCACCATCTATATCTATCTCATCTCCATAAGCAACAGTTACAGATACTTCATTATTTAATATATAAGTAACACTATCTGGTTTATCACCACTATTATCCCAAGTATCTTTATTTATTAAAGAACTTTTATATGGGTGTGTTCCAGGTATAGTGTAAACATCAGCTTGAGGAATATAATTTTCAACTAAATTCAATGAATGGACATTTGTATCAAATCTTACAGCTGTAGTACCACCAATTTTAAGTTCATAACTATCCTCTCTTGATATCTCTACATCTATATATTTAGATAACTCCTCCTCCAATGAATCCCTCTTATCTAAAAGATCATTTCTAACATTGGTTGAATTGTTTATCTGTTTACTTAAATCACCTATTTGATTTAAGATACTATTTATCTTATTTACATCATCATATGCATTATTAAGTGTTGTTTTTTCTCTACTCTCAATATCACTATATAATCCCTTAAGATCAGTTACAAGTACATCACCATTATTTTTTAAAGCATCTTGATATATCTCATTTTCTGGACTTGTTCTTAGATCTTCAACTGATTGAAAATATCTATTTAGATCAGCAGATAGTCCACTATCATCTGTCTCATAAAAAATAGATTCTATATCATTTAGCATTACATCTAGCTCTTCATAAGAGCTTAAAGTACTTTTCTCATCTATTAGGTTTTGGTACATATATACATCAGTAACTCTTGATACTCCATCTACAGATACACCTGTACCTGTGATTCTTGAGTCCATATTTCCTAATTCTGATACATCTACTACTCTTCTTTTATACCCCTCAGTTGTCTCATTTGCAGTATTGTTCATCACATTTTCAACTTGTGTTTGTGCTGCTGTTAAACCTGTCTGTGCGGTATTTAGTATATCTAACATATTATGCTCCTATTACATTAGTTTATTTTAGTATTACATTTCTAAGCTTTAGCTTAAAAAGGCCATATAGTATCTAATATTTTGGTTCCCCAAGGTTTTTCTAAATTATCCATCAATTCACCATTTTGTTCATATTCAATTTTTAAATTAGCAATATTATCTGATGTTACAGTATTATAAGTATCAAGGTCATATGGTCTTATAACACCACTAAATTTCATAAATTGTTTTTGCTTATTTATTAGAACCTCTTTTTCACCTTTTATTAGATAGTTACCATTTTGGTATCTTTCTACAACTATTGCTGATAGTGTAGTTTTAAACTCTTCAGTTAATTTATCTGACATATTCCCTTTAAATTTTGAAGAACTGTTTGTTTTAAAACCTAATCCTAAACCACTATTTAACTTTTTACCAAAACTTGTACCACCAAAAGTTACACCATTTTCTCTAGCTGAATCTGTAGTTTGATCTCCACTTCTATTTGCTGTTGATGTATTATCAACTGTTTCCTCTATTGAAACTCTTACTATATCTCCTATTTGAAGATCTTTTTTATCTGCAAATATAGATGGACCTCTTCTTGTGTAAAGAGAGCCTCTTTTTCTTATAATTGGTTCTTGAACTGTTTGTTTTGGAACTTGATATTCTGGTTTTTGATCTATATCTATTTTTTGTTTGTGGCTACAACCAGCAAATAAGGTCAATATCGCTATAGATATTATATATTTATGATTCATAGTTATTCTCCACTATTGTTCTTAAATCTAATGCTATTTTAATATTTGTAGATGTATTTTTTACAAGTGCTTTTACACCATATCTTACAAGAAGAGGTTCAATATCACTATCAAAGTCGCAAACTAGAAGAAGTCTATTTTTTACTACTTTTATAGATTGTACATGCTCTTGACCTATTAAATCAACAACTTTTACTGCTTCTTTATATATTATTTGTTCAAATTTACGTGAAGTATCTTGTTTTTTATTTGGTTTTGTATATGTTTTTTTAGAAACTAATTCCTGATTTAACATCTGAAATTTTTCACTCATATGTTGATAATATAGATAAAACATAGCAACCAATGAGAGCATTGATACTGCCTTTATAATAAGTTGTTTATTATTTTTACCTTTTATAATAACAATCATCAAAGCCCCTTTTAATTATATTATTTTATTACAAACGATGTAAAGAAAATATCTTTTACACAATCTCTTTTTACAGTCTCTTCATCTGTAGCATCATTTAAGATATTATTTATCTCTTCAATCATCTCCTCTTTTAACATAGCTTTACCACCTACAGTTAAAAGTTCTTCACTACTTCTAGCACTTACTTGTCGTATTACTGCATCTATAATCTCTGCTTTATTAGCTTCAACAATTGCTGCTATTGTAGGTTCTGTAGATTTCATAGTAAATGATAACTTCATCAACTTTGCTCTACCTTTAGCATCTGTAATATTTAAAACTAAACTATCTATTTTAGCTTGAAATTTTTCAGCACCTTTCTCTTCATCTTCAGCTTTTTGTTTTTGCTCCATTTGAGTACCATCTTTTGCTTTTTCATCAAAAAAACCTGTAGAGAATAGATAGTATCCAAATCCACCTATTGCTGCAAATAAGATAACTATTAGTACAAGAAGTACTACCATTAAACCATTTCCACCACCTTTTTTCTCTGCTGGTGCTTCTGTCTCTTCTGCCATTATTTTGTCTCCTTCATATTATTATCTTTTAAAATTCTCATCTTTTCCATTATAATTGTTGATACTTTCGTATCAAATTTTTTAAGAATTTTCATAACTCTTTTATTTTTCATTCTTATCATTATATCAAAAACTTCATCAATCTGATCATTTTTTATCATCTCATTAAAAATATTTACCACTACACCTAATTTCATCTTATCATACATAAGCATAGATTTTGTAGTAATAGTTCTATTGATCTCATCTAATATCTTTTTATTTTCATCTCTTAGCTTTTTTATATTTTGCTCTTCAGCTTTTATCTCTTTTTGTATAGATTCTAATTCTGCTTTATTTTTCTGATACTCTAACTCTTTCATCTCATAAAAATCATTTAACTCATCTTTTATAGTCATAAGCTCTTGTTTCTCTTTATATAAACTTCCCTCTTCCATTATTGCTGAAAACAAAAGTGAATTTAATAAAAGTGATGATAATACTAATCTAACCAACATATTGATCTACCCTATTTTGCATATATTTTGCTTGCATATATTCAGATGACACTATCTCTTCTTGCTTCTCTATCTCTTTAAGTTTTTCTAGTTTAATCTCTTGTAATATATAATTAAACTGTTCACTCTCTTTATTTAGATCTACAATGATACTATCAAAATACTCTATTTGTTTCAATAGATGCTCCTTGTTTTGAGCTAATTTTATCATATGCTCTTTCATAGTCTCTTTGTGTATTTGCAACACTCTAAAATCTGATATAGCTCCCATTATCTCAACACCAGCAGTATGAAACCGTGTATTTGTCTCCAATAACTCTTTGTCTATATCATTTATCTTAGATAAAGCCTGCTGCTTTAATAAAACTTGCTGAGTTATTTGTTGTTGTTTTAATTTATATAATTTCTCTATCATTATTCTTTTCCAAATACCAAAATAAGATCCCACAATCCTAATGTATATTGCTCTATAGTATCACCTATCCAAGGCAATGAGATAACAATAAAAATAGATACTATAATCATCTTTGGTACAAATGATAACGATGCATCACTTATTTGAGTTACAGCTTGAAATATACTGATCAATAAACCAATAACCATACTAACAATTAGTGATGGTAAACCAACCAAAAGGATGATCTTTACAGTACTTTGTGATATTCCCATTAAATCCACAGTTAATCTTTTACCTTGATTGTTATCTCTATTGTTTTATTGTTCAATAACTGACTTAATAATGTTGCTAAACCTGAACTATCTATATTTATAGACTCTTGGTCACTTTGTATAGATTCCTGTTCCTCTATTGCAGACTCAATCTCATGCAATGGTAAAATTTCAGATTCATCTATCTCTATAACTTCATTATCAAAAGAAACCTCTTCATCTGAAGCTATCTCATCTTTAGGATCTACTTCAGCTTCACTTTCATCTTCTGATTCTGTATTTATAATATCTTCTATATCTTCAAAATTTGTAGTTGGTTCCTCTTCTACTTCTGGTGTTAGATCTGCAACTAAACTCTCTAAATCTAAATTTTCTTCACTATCAATAGATCCATCTTCAACTTCCAAATTTTCTTCTAGCACATCACCTATTGTTTCAGGTATAGGCTCACCCAATGCCTCTAAAATATCTGTTTCTATTATACTATCAAGTTCAGAAAAATCATTACTCATAACTATTTACCTTAATATTTAAATTTTATTCATCATATTCAAATGCTTCATATATATCATCTATAGATTTTATCTCTGTAGCTTTTGGTCTTTTTTGTTGTGCAGACTCTAGTCTTTTTGATAAATAGATATTTAAATCATCATATCCTCTAAGACTTATATCTCCAACACCATTTTCATCTAAATATTTTTTTGTAATTCCATCTTTTGGATTTAAAAACTTTAAATATTTATCTATAAAGCTATCACTTATAACTTTATTTTCATCGATAAGAAAAATTTGATATGGATCCTCCTCTATCAAATTTTTCAATTGTGAAATTGTAGATATATTTTCAATAACACCATCATCAATTTTAAGTCTAATATTCCCATGATCTAATACTTGATTGATTTTATTTACAAAACTAGTATTACCATAAATATATATATTCATTTTAGACCTTATTATTTTTTTGATTATTAAATAAATTATATCTATATTTTATTAAAGTTTAGATAAATCATATAAAATGAGATAATTTAGTCAATTTTTTCTATAATTTTTACTAAAAATTCAGCAGAATTTTTAGCACTTGTTTCTAAAAATTTATCAAAATTAAATCCAGCATCCATATCTGCTGTATCACTAATCGCTCTTAAGATAAGACAAGGTACATTAAGTGCATCACATACAACAGCAACACTAGCACCCTCCATCTCTAATGCATCTGCGTTAAATGTAGTTTGAATAAACTCTTTTCTTTTCTCATCACAAACAAACTGATCTCCAGTAGCTATAATACCCTCAATTATTTTTGTTCCATTCTCTTTTGCTACTTCTAAAGCTATATTTTTAAGTTTTTCATCTGTATTTACATATACATCTCCACCAGGTACAAATCCATGTGGATGACCAAATGCAGTAATATCAAGATCGTGTTGAGAAAGTTTGTTTGCTACTATTAGATCACCAATTTTAAGCTCTGGATTTATACCACCTGCTACTCCACTAAAAAGTAAAGTATCACAACCAAATTTTTCTATCATAGTAGTTGCTGTTAATGTTGAAAATACTTTTCCAATCTTACTATATGCTACTACCACATCAAGATTATTGTACTTTGCTTCATAATAAATATTATTTGCATATTCATTTTTTCTTATATCTGTAAACTTTTCTAAAAGAGGTGTTATCTCCTCCTCCATTGCTCCCATAATTGCTAATTTTGTCATATTCATTTTTTCCTTTTATTATTTTACTATCCATGATGATTCTACTAAAAGTTTATCATCACAATATATTTTACCATCAAATTTATCACCAATTTTATATGTACCTACACCTTTTGGTGTTCCTGACATAATTATATCACCATCTTCTAGAGTCATAAAACTTTTTATCTCCTCTATCATAGTATCTGGTTTATATATCATTAGATCATAGTTAGCAAATTGTGTTAAAGTATTATTGATATAAAGTTCAAGTTTTAGTTTTGTAATATCTCCATTAAATGGTACAAACTCACCAAATACAGCACTACCATCAAAAGATTTTGCTCTCTCCCATGGCAACCCTTTTTGTTTCATTTTATTTTGTATATCTGCTTTTGTAAGATCAAGCCCAAAACCTATACCATCTATTTTACCAGATTTTATCATAAAACATATCTCACCCTCAAATCTTGTATCTGGTGAAAAATATTTTAATTCATCTGTTATAGCTGAATTTGTTTTATTAAATACTACCATACTATCTGGCATCTCATTGTTAAGCTCTTTTATATGCTCTACATAGTTCCGACCAATGCACACCACCTTAGATGGTGTAATATTTTCATTGTTTAATTTTATTGTTTTCATAAAATGATTTTAGTTGATAAATACTTTTAAAGCCTTTAAGTAAAAATAACTTAATATTGTAGATATAAAGGCTTATAAAAAATAAACCTTTATTATTTATAATTTATAAATGACTATTTACTAATTGTTGTAAACTATTAGCATCTAATGCACCACTTACCCTTTGTACCTCGACACCATTTTTAAATACTATTAATGTAGGGATACTTTGGATATTGAATCTTGCTGCAAGATTTTGCTCATCTTGTGTATTTACTTTTGCAAATAATGTTTTTAATGGATAATTAAGTGCAACTTGTGAAAAAGTTGGAGCCATCATCTTACATGGTCCACACCATGGAGCCCAAAAATCAACAATAATAGGTATATCACTATTTACTATAACTTCATCAAAGCTATTATTATCTAACTCTACTACTTTATTATCTAATAGTGAATTTTTACATCTTCCACAATTTGCTTTTTTATAACTATCTTTTTTTGGTACTTTATTTATCTCTTTACAATGTTGACATACTACTCTCATAATATTCTCCTTAATTTTTTTGTTATTATAACACTCAAATTTTTATAAAATATTTAAAATAATCAAATTGTAATAGAACTTTAAGTATAATCGCGAATTATTTATGAGATATAGCATAAGATTAGGAGATACATTTGAAAGAATGGATAGAGAAGATAAACCAAAGTGAATCTTTGGAACAATTAGAATCTTACCGTGTTGAGATTTTAGGAAAAAAAGGTGTTTTAACACAAGAGTTTGCAAAAATGAAAACTATTCCAAATGAGGAAAAGAAAGCATTTGCTCAAAGCTTAAATACTAAAAAAAGTGAAGTAAACAAAGCATTAGAAGCACAAAAAACAATTTTAATGGCACAAGAGTTACAAAAAGAGTTAGAGTCTCAAAAAATAGATGTAACAAAATTTAGTCCAAGTTTTACAACAGCTGCTAAACATCCAGTTATGGATACAATGGATAGGATAACAACATATTTCCAAAACCTAAACTTTAGTGTTGAAGAGGGTCCTTTAGTGGAGGATGATTTTCACAATTTTGAGGCTTTAAATCTTCCTGCATACCACCCTGCAAGAGATATGCAAGATACTTTTTATTGTAAAGATGGATCGGTGTTAAGAACACATACATCTCCAGTACAAATAAGAACTATGATGAGTCAGAAACCACCTATTCGTATGATAGCACCAGGGACTGTATTTAGAAAAGATTTTGATATCACTCATACACCTATGTTTCACCAAATAGAGGGGCTAGTTGTAGAGAGTGAAGGTGTAGTATCTTTTGCAAATCTAAAATTTGTGATGGAGGAGTTTTTACATCATATGTTTGGTGATGTAGAGGTTAGATTTAGACCATCATTTTTCCCATTTACAGAACCATCTGCAGAGGTTGATATATCGTGTAAGTTCTGTAAAGGTAAAGGGTGTAGAGTATGTTCACACACAGGTTGGCTTGAAGTTCTAGGTTGTGGTATAGTTGATGAGAATGTATTTAAAGCTGTAGGATACAAAAACGTAAGTGGATATGCTTTTGGTTTAGGGATTGAAAGATTTGCTATGCTTATACATGAGATTGGGGATTTAAGATCTCTATTTGAAAGTGATATTAGACTTTTAGGACAATTTAGATGATAATTACAAGAGAATGGATACAAGAGTATATAGATATTTCAAAAATATCTACAGAAGATATATGTAAAGCACTTAACTCTATTGGATTAGAGGTTGATAGTGTAGAGAAAAATACTATACCAAATAAAGTTGTAGTTGGAAAAGTATTAGAGTGTGAAAAACACCCAGATGCAGATAAACTAAATATTTGTCAAGTTGATATTGGAACTAAAATAGAGCAAATAGTTTGTGGTGCAAAAAATGTAGCTGCTGGACAATATGTACCAGTAGCTACTGTTGGTGCTGTTTTAGGTGAAGATTTCAAGATAAAAAAAGCAAAACTAAGAGGTGTAGAATCTAATGGTATGATATGTAGTACCACTGAGATTGGATTACCAAAGTTTAATGATGGTATTTTAGAATTAGACAATAGTATAGGTGAACTTATAGTTGGTAAAGAGTTAAGCCAATACCCACTTCTAAACGATGAGATTATAGAGATAGAGTTAACTGCAAATAGAGGAGATTGTCTTAGTATTTATGGTATAGCAAGAGAGCTTAATGCTTATTTTAATATACCATTTAATAGTATAGATCCTGTTATTAAAACAAACAATAAAGGTATTGGGCAAGTATTTGAGGTGAACTATGATACATCTTGTAAATCAAATCTTATCTATAAAGCGGCAGATATTAAAAACTTTCACTTTGGTGTAGTTCAAGGTTTAAGAGTAGCAACTATTGGAAATCTTAAAAATACAGATATTGAAAATGCTATAGCATACTCTACTCACACCACTGGTGTATTGTTAAATGTATATACAAAAACAATAGCAAGTGAACAAACAAATAAATTAGTTTCTTTAAAAATAGAAAACGATAAAGATGGTTTTGATGTAGTAAGTGGAAAAGTTGTATTAAGTACTATAGGGATAGAAGCTGGTCATATTGCAAAACTAAATGATGAGATCATAATAGAAGCTAGCTATACAAATCCTGAACAATTAGCTCAAAAAGTTTTTGAAAAGAAAAAGAAAACAGGAGAGATATACTACAAAGCATCTAGAGGTAGTGAACCTGAACTATCTTTAGGTGTAGATTTTATATGTACACTATTATCTTTAAATGGTGGAACAATTTATAATGGTAGTCAAGATTTCATAAATGAGATTGAACAAAATGTTATAACTGTAAGTATTCAAAAAATAGATAAAATAATTGGTCAAGATATATCAAAAAGCGATATAGCAAGAATCCTTACATCTTTAGGATTTGGTGTAAAAATAAATGGAAATGATACATTTACTATCACTATTCCAAACTTTAGACACGATATAAAAAATATCGCAGATATAACTGAAGAGATTGTAAGAATAATTGGTATTGATAATATTCAATCTAAACCATTATTAATAAGAGAACATTCAAATATCAACAAAACATCTCAAAGCTTAACTCTTAAAAATGAGTTAAGAACAAAAGCTATCTCAAATAGTTTTTATGAAACTATAACTTATGTATTTTCAAATAGAGAGTTATTATCTAAATATAATTTTGAGACAGTGATAGATAAAAAAGATATTTTAAATCCAATAGTTCATGAGCTAAATACATTTAGAACAACATTAGCTTTAAATCTAGTGCAAGCTGTATCTCACAATGTCAAACAAGGATTTAGATCTATAGCTCTTTTTGAAGCAGGTGTTAAATTTGATAAAAATAGAGATGAATCAAAATCTTTAAGTTTTATATTTAGTGGAGATAAAGAATCTCAAATGGTAAAAAATGGTGGTAAACCTGAGCCTATCGACTTTTTTGAATTTGCAAATAAAATATCTAATATAATTGGTGATTTTGAACTAGAACCGATCAAAGAGATCACAAACGATTTTATACACCCTTATCAAAATGGTAACATAATCCTAAAAGATCAAATTGTAGGTTGTATATATAAACTTCATCCTCAAGTTGCAAAAGATTTTGATATATCTTCAGATACATATATTGCTGAGATAGATTTCGATAAATTAAGTTCAGAAATTATTCTAGCAAATAGTATATCTAAATATCAATCTTCAAAAAGAGATTTAAGTATCATAGCTCCAAAAGATATGGAGTATAAAACAATAAAAAATGTGATAAAATCTTTAGATATAGCGGAGATTAAACAATTTAATCTAGTAGATATCTATAGTGATGAAAAATTAGGAGATGATGAGAGTCTTACTATTAAATTTTTCCTACAATCTGATCTTAAAACTTTAGAAGAGGAAGATATTACTACTATTATGGATAAGATATTAGAAGCATTAAAAGATGAGTTAAATATAGGTTTAAGATAATGAAAAAACTACATATATCTCCACTTACAAAGCCTTTTAATATTGTTATAGACAATATTGCTTCAGATAAATCTATCTCTCATAGATGTGCTATGTTTAGTCTATTTTCAGATAAACCATCTGTTATAAAAAACTATCTTCGTGGAGAAGATACTATGGATAGCTTAAGAATAGCTCAAAAACTAGGAGCTAAAGTGGAAGATAATGGTGAAATTATCACTATAACTCCACCTGAAACTTTAAGTGAACCAGATGATATACTAGATTGTGGAAATGCTGGTACTGGTATGAGACTATATGCAGGACTTTTAGCTGGTATTGAGGGTAGTTTTGTCCTAACAGGAGATAAATACCTTCGAAGCCGACCTATGAAAAGAGTAGCAAACCCTTTAAGAGATATTGGAGCTTCTATTGATGGTAGAGAGGATGGAAACAAAGCACCACTTCATATACGAGGTGCAAAACTTAAATCTTTTAGATACCATAGTCCAATAGACTCTGCTCAAGTAAAATCAGCTCTTATTTTAGCTGCAATTCAAGGTGATGAAGTATCATACTACAAAGAGGATCTTTTAAGTCGTGACCATACAGAGAGAATGTTAAATGGTATGGGTGCTTCTATAGAAAATGTTGAAGATGGTTGGATAAAAATAGAACCACTAAAAGGGGCTAAATTAAAACCTTTAAATATAACTGTTCCTACTGATCCATCTAGTGCATTTTTCTTTGCAGTTGCTGCTGCTATTATCCCTGATTCTAAAGTAACATTAAAAAATGTAACTCTAAATCCTACAAGAATAGAAGCATACAAAATTTTAGAAAAAATGGGTACAAAAATAAGCTTTATAAAAACTGAAGATGTTTATGAACCAATAGGTGATATTGTTGTCCAGTATGCTCCACTTAAAGGTGTAACTGTAGATAGTAACATCGCATGGCTAATAGATGAATTACCAGCATTAAGTATTGCTATGTCAATTGCAGATGGTAAAAGTGTTGTAAAAAATGCTAAAGAGTTAAGAGTAAAAGAGAGTGATAGAATCAGCTGTGTAGTTGAGAATCTTAAGCTTTGTGGTGTAGAGTATAAAGAGTATGAAGATGGTTATGAGATTGTTGGAAATACTACTTTAAAGAAAGCTACAATAAATTCAGATGGTGACCATCGTATCGCTATGAGTTTTGCTATTGCTGGACTACTTTGTGGTATGGATATAGAAGATACATCATGTATCGATACATCTTTTCCTAATTTTACACAAATATTAGATAGGTTAAGATAGTTTTAACCTATTCTTAATCAAAATTTTAGTAAAATCCGCCCACAAAACCAATAATATATTGGTAAATCAAAACAAGGAAACAAAATGTTACAAGGTATACTTAGAGATAGTATCGCAAAACAATCAACAAAACAACTAAGACGAGATGGTTATCTAATTGCTAACATTTATGGAAAAGGGTGTGAAAATATTAATGCAGCTTTTAAATTAAATGATTATGTTAGATACTTAAAAGCAAAAGAAGATATTGCATTTGATATTGAGGTTGCAGGAAACACATATAAAGTAGTAGTACAAGAGTATCAAAGAGATCCTATCACTTCTGCTCTTATCCATGTAGATCTTATGATAGCAACACCAGGTGTTAGAGCTACATATCATGTACCAGTTACAACTGAAGGTACACCAAAAGGTCTTAAAAATAAAGGTCTTTTAGCGTTCCATAGAAAAAGAGTTGCTGTTAAATGTACAATAGAAAATCTTCCAAAATCTTTTCACTTCAATGTAACAGATTTAGACACAGGTGATAACTTTCTTGTAAGAGATTTAGAGTTACCTGAAGGTGTAGAGTGTTTCTTAGACCCTAGAGTACCAATCGTTGGTATGATTAAAGCTAAATAGTAACAAAAAGTTTCTAAAGCTATGTATCTAGTTGCTGGGCTTGGTAATCCAGGTGAAAAATATAGTAAAACTAGACACAATATTGGTTTTTTAGTTATCGATGAGATAACTAAAAAGCTACAAACTACAAATATAAATAACTCAAATTTCAAAGCAATAGTAGAGAAAAACTTATCTACACTTTATGCAAAACCACAAACATTTATGAACCTATCTGGTGAATCAATCTTAAGTATCGTAGAGTATTATAATATTCCAAATGAAAATATTATAATAGTACACGATGATCTTGATCTACCATTTGGAACAATAAAATTTAAATTAGGTGGTGGACATGGTGGTCATAATGGTTTAAAATCTATTGATAGTCATATAGGTAAAGATTATATCCGTGTTCGCGTAGGAATTGGTAAACCTGAACAAAAAAGTGATGTAGCAAACTATGTACTAAGTGATTTTTCTAAATCTGAAATTGAGGAATTAAATAGCCATATTTTAGAGCATTGTATAAGATCTATAGAAGCACTAAAATCTTCACCATTAGAGGAAGTTAAATCGACATTTACACTCAAAGCTAAACAATGACAATATTTACAAAATATATATTATCTAAATTTTTAAAATACTTTTTTATCATACTTATATCACTTGAACTATTTTTTGTTGGTATAGATTTTATCCAAAATGTAAAACATCTACCAAACTCTGCAAACCTACAACTTTTGTATCTTCTGTATAATGGATTTTATACACTAACCATAACCTTACCATTATCTTTAGTATTTGGATGGATCATAACTCTTACATCATTGATAAAAAACAATGAATTGGTAAGCTTCTATTCACTTGGAATTTATCATAGTAAGATATTGGGTATTATTATAAATATATCTCTTGTTATCACTTTTGTTTTAATAGCTCTACAAGCTACACCTATGGCATACTCTTATGAACAAAAGAAAAAAATATCTAAAAACCAATACTTTACAAATGCAAAATCTAATATATTTTTAAAATACAATAACTATTATGTATATTTTAAAAAGCTATATCCATTTGAAAAAAAAGCTACCGATGTACATATATTTAAAACAAAAAACAACGATATTGTGGAATCTATAGTAGCTAAAAAAGCATACTACCAAAACAACAAATGGTATATAGTAGATGCTATTATTACAAAAAAACCAGATGAGATCGATTGGCAAACTTCAAAATTAGATATAAAATATGAGAAATTTTTACATATACTTGATGGATTTGAACCTAAAATTATAAATAATGTTTATAAATCAGATATTTCATTTTCTATTCTTGATGCTATAAAAGCTATTCTTTTACTAAATGATCAAAATTTTAATATAAATAAGATAAAAGCTATATTGTATTCTCAACTATTTCAACCATTTTTTATACTACCTCTGTTTGTACTTATCTATCTGTTTGTAAGTCCAAGTAGTAGATTTTTTAATAGTGCCAAATTTATCTCAGGATCTATCTTCTTAACACTAGTGATATGGGGTATGATGTTTTTATTACAAAAATTAGCTCTTGGGGGAGTTATAATGGCAGAAGTTGCTATAATACTACCAATAGTACTATTATGTTTAATTACATACTATTTTTATATGAAAGAGTTAGGGAAATAATGGATAAAATTTATGCTTATGGGATCTGCCTATACAAAATAAGAGATAACAATGTAGAGATACTACTATGCAGATCAACCCATAGTAAAATTAAATGGGGATTTTTAAAAGGTAGTTCAACTGCAAAAGAGAATAGAGTTCAAACTGCTATTAGAGAGTTTGAAGAGGAGAGTGGGATAAAAGTAGATCCAAGTTTACTAGAAAAATACTACGAACAGCAAAACAGTAAAAAAGATATTGGTATATTTTTGGTTAATTTTGATAAAATAGATGGTATAGAGAAATATTTCTCAAATAATAGACTAAAATTTGAATATATATGTTTTGAGAATGATGATGTAAGATTTTTCAATATTGACAATCTACCACCAATCAAAAAGAAACAAAAAGATATAGTAGATAATATAATCAAATATTTTAAGGATTAGATATGTATAAACCATCGATTAAAGTACTTGGAGCTTATGGCGGTAAAGCAACAAATATGCAGCTTACATCACTTCAATTATCTAAAGAGGTAGTTTTAGATGCTGGTAATATTTTAGAGGGTCTTGGAAATGGTATAAAAAATGTAAATCATGTTTTTATAACACATGCCCATCTTGATCATATCAACGATATAGGCTTTTTAATAGATGCAACTTTTGAAACACGAACAGAAACACTTAAAATATATGCACAAAAGAAAACTTTAGATGCGATACATGATCATATATTAAATTGGTCTATTTGGCCAGATTTT
>Ga0256828_1000737_pt1 | contig 21341 bp, 20 predicted proteins | sample CV88metaG_FD_185993 | JGI IMG/M metagenome (GOLD analysis project Ga0256828, IMG submission 185993) | Hydrothermal vent microbial communities from East Pacific Rise, Pacific Ocean - CV88 | ecosystem: Environmental > Aquatic > Marine > Hydrothermal vents | place: Pacific Ocean: East Pacific Rise...
TAGATTCAATATCATTTTTTAGACTCATCCCTCTTCCTCTTTAGTATCTTTGGCTATTTTTTTAAACAGCTCTTCAATCGTTTGTGACTTTTTAATCTGTTCATCAAACTCAAATGTCAGTTTGGGACATCTGTACCATCCCTGATCTTTCAGACAGAAATCTTCAATGATAGGACGGGCCTTACGGAGCTGTTTCATATAGAGACGGCGTTCCTCATCACTAAAGTCACTCGGGTCTATATATACTTTGGCATCACTTCTGCCGCGAGAACACTTAACCTCTATAACATTGAGTTCGTGCAGGCGTGCATCATTGAGCTGTGAGAGTGCTTCTGGAATAATCTCAGCCAAAAGCGCCTCTGTTCTTTTAAGCTTTATCTGTGCTTCTGTCATCTTATAAAGATACTTTTTGCTCTACTTTTTTAAATGTTTCAATCACATCACCGACTTGAACATCATCATAGTTAGAGATAATAACACCACACTCATAACCATTTCCAACCTCTTGCACATCATCTTTAAAACGTCTTAGAGATACAAGTTCACCCTCAAAGGCAACAACACCTTCACGAATAACACGTACCAGTCCACCACGGATAAGTTTGCCATCAACAACAACAGTACCTGCAACCATGCCAGCAGGTGATTTAAATACATCGCGAACTTCTGCCTGACCAGTATTCTCTTCTGTCCATTTAGGAGCCATCATACCTGTAAGCATCATCGTCATATCATCAAGAAGTTGATAGATAATAGAGTATGTTCTAATATCTACATTTTTCTGTTTTGCAAGTGCTTTAACTGAACCAGTAGGACGAACATTAAATCCGAGAAGCACACAGTTTTCACTGTTTGCAACAAGTTCAACATCACTCTCTGTAATTCCACCGACACCACTAGAGATAATATCAATTTTAACTTCATCGTTTCTCAGTTCGCTCAGACTTGATTTAATCGCTTCAAGAGAACCGTGAACATCAGTTTTAAGTACAACTTTAAGAGACTTCAGTTTACCTTCGGCAATCATTGCAGTCATATCTTCTAAAGATGATTTTGTAGATTTAGAGAGTTCTTTGTGACGATCATACTCTTTACGTTTAAATGCATACTCTTTAGCCTCTTTATCACTATCCATTGCCATTAAAATCTCACCAGCAGGTGGAACTTCATTAAGTCCGACTGTTACAGCAGTATGTGATGGGCTAACAGCTTTAATACTTTTACCCATATCATTAATAAGTGCTTTTACCCGTCCATGTGCTGCACCACAAACAACATGATCACCAATTTTAAGTGTACCATTTTGAACAATTATAGTTGCAACAGGACCACGTCCTTTTTCAAGTGAAGATTCAACAACTGCAGCTTTTGCTTTTGCTTTAGGATTTGCTTTTAATTCAAGGACTTCCGCAGTTAGAAGAATATTCTCTAAGAGTTCATCAATTCCCATTCCGCTTTTTGCAGAAACCGGAACAAACTCTACATCTCCACCCCAATCAACAGGACTGATACCATGCTCAGCCATTTGACCTTTTACAAGGTCTGGATTAGCTGTCTCTTTATCCATTTTGTTCAGAGCAACAATGATTGGCTTGCCAGACTCTTTAGCAATTTTAATAACTTCAAGAGTCTGTGGTTTAACACCATCATCTGCAGCAACAACAATAATAACAATATCAGTAATATCTGTACCACGCTGACGCATACTTGAGAATGCCGCATGGCCAGGAGTATCTATAAATGTGATATCTTTTCCATTTTGATTAATTGTATATGCCCCAATATGCTGTGTAATTCCACCAGCTTCACCCTCAGTTACTTTTGCATTACGAATTGCATCAAGAAGTGATGTTTTACCGTGATCGACGTGTCCCATAATTGTAATTACAGGTGGGCGTTCAACTGCATCAGGATCTTCATCAGCTTTGGATTCATCAACATAGTTGAACTCATCTTTTGGATCAATAATGGTTACTTCAACACCAAACTCTTCAGATAAAATCTCAATCTCATCAGCACCTAAAAAATCATTTTTCGTCATCATCATACCAAGGTCAAAAAGAACTTTGATAATATCTGACATTGGACGTTTGAGTTTTTCAGCAAACTCGTAAACACGAATATCTTCAGGAATCTCTACATGTGTTACTACTTCATCTACATGTTTCTCTTTTGTATATTTCTTACGTTTATCACGAGATACTTTTCTACCACGTGGAGCCTGCTTTTTATTTGCATTTCTACCTGCTGGCTTTGGTGTTCTTGGTTTTCTAGGTTCTTCTGGAACTATTGGAGCACGCTCCGTAGAGTTTAAGTCTAAAAGAACAACCTGATCATCCATATCCATTGTAACTTCAGCGAGTGAGCCACCAAATATATCAAGTTTTACACCTTGATCTTTTTTCGATACAGGTGCCTCTTTTTTAACACTTTTTTTCTTTCTCGATAGTTCTTCTAAAGCTTCTTGAGACATTTTTCCATATGAAGAGACAGCTCCTGCAGATTTTGCAGGTGCAGAATAAACATCTTCTTCTTTTGGTTTTTTCTTTTTAACTATTTTAAGACCTGATTTTTTAATTGCTGGACGAACAGAAGGCTGAACAACTTTTAAAGTAGTTTTTTTCTCCGTTTTTTTAGGAGTTTCACTCTTTTCTTCTGCTACTTTTACTGTAGTCTCTTGCGAAGGTGTAGGAATTTCTTCTTTTTCTTCTACTGGAGGCTTTACTTCTTCTTTTTGCTGAACTTCTTTTTGAGGTTCTTCATTTTTAGGAGTCTCTTCTTGCGGAGTATCACTTTTTGCTTTTGTTGTCTCTTTCTTTACTACTTTTGGTTTCTTTGCCTGGGCAGCCGGTTCACCATTTATGATGTAGTTAGCAATATTTTCGGCTTGTTCCATAGTTACCACACTCTGTGCAGATTTAACTTCAAGACCCATCTTTTTTGCTTTTTCCAATACATCCTTAGAAGCAATTCCAAGCTCTTTTGCAATTTCGTGTACTCTAACTTTTTCTGTCATCAGTGATGATCTCCTTTAGTTTGTTCATATGTTTGTCTCTATCACCGCCTCTACAGGCACGCATTAATGCAGGGATATTTTTTTTATCTTCTCGAAGACAATTCTGACATAAATAAAAACTTCGTCCAACTCCGCTAAATGAAGTTATTTCTCCATCTTTGCATTGAAGTCTAAAAAGATTTTTTTGTTTCTCTCTTTGCCTACATGCAAGGCACATTCTTGTTGGTTGATGAAATTTTTTCGCCATTATATCTAAATATCGCTTTATTTAATAGGCTTAACGCTCTATTATTAATCCATTGTTATCAAAATCTAAAATTTTCACTCCAAAATCCGGAAACTTCTGCTTCATTCGATTGGCGATCATAGCAGAATCATCATCATAAACCAATGAGAAAAAAGTAGATCCACTACCAGAAAGTGTGCTCATAAGTGCTCCACTTTCATAAGCAACCTTTTGTACAGAGAAAAGTTCAGGCAAAGTTTTCATTCTTGCTTTTTGATGAAATCTATCCTGAGCTGCAAGCTTTAACATCTCCCAATCTTCATTAAAAAATGCTGCAACTGTAAGTGCAGAGTGAGAAAGGTTATAAATAGCATTCTCTTTTGAGTATGATTTTGGTAAAATTGTTCGTGATTTTGCAGTATTCATCTGTTTATTTGGAATAACTACAACAGCCTTCAGGTAATCTGGTAAATGTTTTTTTTGTGAAAAGACTTTATTTTTTTCAATTGTAGCAACATTAAATCCACCCATCACAGCCGGAGTAATATTATCAGGATGCGGTTCATAAACAAGTGCATGATTTAAGATACGACGCTTACTCACGCGAATGCCTGCAGCTTCATGTGCTGAAGCAATAGCGGAAACAATAACAGCCGATGAACTTCCAAGACCTCGGGACATTGGTATTTGATTATAAAATGTAAATTTAAAGTTTTGCTTCTTCTTTGTAAGGCGTGAGTAGTGCTCATTAAAAATTGAAATAAAAAGATTATTTCCTTTTAAACGAGGGTTATTTTCTCCTTCCCCTTTAATACTTACACTGAAAAATTTTGATGGATGGAACTCCACACGATTACGTAGTTCTACTGCAAGACCCAAGGTATCAAAACCTGGCCCTAAGTTGGCAGAAGTTGCCGGTACACTAATTGTCACTGATATTTTCCTATCCAACAGCACCTATTTTATAGAGTGGTGTTGCGTTTGTACTAAACTCGTTATAATCCAATTCATCAGGAAGCCTAAATATAACTTCCGGAACTGTTTCAAACTTTTGAGTTTTTATTTCTGTCGCGATTTTAACAAAACATAGCTTTCCTATCGCTTTTATCGGTTGATTTTCATTAAAATAAAAAGCATCCCTGGCATAGAGGGGAATTTTTTTTAAAACGGAAAGAGATTTTAAAAAGATATAAGCGACCTTAATCGCCATAAAGCTTCCTGGTCCATTAGCATAAAATAGATTCTCAATCTCATATTTTTTCAAAATATCTTGAAAAATTAATGGCAATATATCTGAACTCTTTTCTTCAGATTCTATTGTCTGGATAAGCTTTTTATCTTCATAGATTCCAACAAGAATAGGTGACGTTAGTGTAATAAGTAATACATCTACTTTTTTAAGCATATGCTTTTTCTAACTCTCTCATTTTTTCACCAACTGCTTCAATCACTTCATAATTGTCTGTATCTTCCAAAAGAGCCAATGTCAGCTTATGATTCAAGTCATGACTTCCCGCCATAGCTTCATAATTACCTATAAAATTCATTCCTATCAAGCTCATATCACCTATAGCATCTAAAATTTTATGACGTACAAATTCATCTGGAAAACGGAGTCCTTCAGGATTAAGTATCTTCTTTTCATCCAAAACAACAGCATTTTCTAAAGAACCACCAAGTGCTAAACCTTTTGATCGAAGATACTGTACCTCATGCAAAAAACCAAATGTTCTTGCACGTGCAATCTCTTTTTTATAACTCTCTTTTGTAAACTTTAGAACATATGCCTGTTCTTGAATAACTGGATGTGGAAATTTGATCGTAAAATCATAGTTCAGATCAGGTGACGGTGAAAGTTTTACATATTTTTCGCCCTCTTTAACTTCAACCTCTTTTTTTATTCTCATCACTTTTTTTGGCACATTAAGTTCTGCAATTCCTGCCTCATCCAAAAGCATGCAGTAGCTTGCACTACTACCATCCATGACTGGAACTTCATCAGCATCAACAATAATTTTCAAGTTATCAATTCCATAAGCATATACAGCAGAAAGTAAATGTTCAATAGTTGAAATTACGTAACCATTTTTCCCAATTACAGTCGCCATTTTCGTATCAACTACATTTTCAGGGAGTAGTGGAATAGAGACATCAACATCTGAGCGGTAAAATACAATACCACTGTTTGCTTCTAAAGGTTCAAGTCGTAACTTTACGGGAGAACCTTTATGCAAGCCTATTCCAACAAGTTCTGCACCCTTTTGTATAGTAGTTTGATACATGATATATTCCTATTGTTCGTCGATAATCTTTTTGGCGTTCTTAATTATATCACTAATATTAAGTTTTATCCACTGTTTATCCATCCACTCTTGAGGACGAACCTCAATTCCTTGAACCAAAACACCAAAATGTAGATGATCCCCCATTGCGTAACCACTTTTACCTGTATTTGCAATTTTAGAATTTGGTGCAACATCTTCACCCTCTGTCACATCAATACTTGAACAGTGTCCATAAATTGTATAAAGACCAAGTCCATGTGAAAGAACAGGCATATTTCCATAAAGACCATTGTAATCCGCAAATACAACTTTGCCACCATTTTGTGTTTTAATAGGCGCCATTGCATGTGAAGCCATATCTAAGCCCAAATGATATGCTTCACTGATAAATTTACCTTTATAATAATACTTTCTATGATCTCCAAAATGTGCGACAACTGCACCATTTTTAAGTGGGTACATACGTCTTATTTTAAAATCACTAATCATCTCTTGAGGTACAGTTGATGTTAATTTATGAATTAATTTTTCATTTTTTGCACGAACATCTTCATTAATTATTTTAAACTGTTCCAACTTATCTTCTACACCCTGAGTCTCTTCAAACTCCTCTGCAAGATCATATATTTTCCCCTTAAGAAATTTATCTGAGAGTTTAATCTTAGAAAGTCTGTATTTTTTGTTTTTTAGGTAAAGCGGTACATATGTTTTTCTAAAATTTCCAGCTAAATCAGTGGCTACAACAGTTGCTTTAAAAGTACTATCCTGCACAGGCCATGCAAGCAGAGCAATATAATAACCTTCTTGATAAAAAGGTTCTGCTTTAAAATGTTTTTTGTGATTTGACAGTATATAGATATCATCTATGTTTTCATCTTCAACTCGAAAAACTACAAGTGCAGAACCACCACGTGAAATTTTATATGAATTATTTACAATACTTACACGAGGTCTTTTTTTATCTATCTTCAATGAAAAAGCTTGTTGAGCAAAATTTCCTTTAAAAAAATTCCACTTGCTAATATCTTCTGATTGTACCAAAAGTTGTATATTTTTATCTTTCATCGTATACGCACCTCTAGGAGGCTTTACTTCAAGCGTCAACTCTTTTTTAGGAGCTATAAGTTGTTCATACTGTAATGTTTTATCACCATCTTTCGTATGCATAATAACTTTATAAGATTTAATGCCACTTTCATCACTGATTTTAATTTTTAACGGTTTTTTTAAGTTCCAGTAACCATTATTCTTTTCTAAGACAATATCCGGTACGTTACGTTCAAAGGTTTGTGAAAAATATACATATAATGCTCCACCGACAATTAACAAGAACACGAATAAAAGAACCATTGAAGAGTTATTTTTTCTTCTCAAATCATACTTCCTTATTTAATTTTATTATTTTTTCTTTTTCATCATTCTTAATGATATTCACTTGATTAACATGAGCAAGATTAAGTAATTCTTTTGCAATTGGTAAAAGATCATTCCATTGAGCACCACTCATAACAAAATCTTCTTCACAGAGTTCAACATATACAGATGATGCATTCTCTTTTAAGAGGAGTTTTTTATAGATAATTGATTTTAGACGTACTGTACTCAAAGGTACCTTTTGTGTAAGCTCAACTACGCATCTTTTATGATCTGCACCACTTGCAATAAGTTCACTTAAAATAGCAAAAACCATACCATTACATTGTGGACTTAAGAAATTATCATACTTCTTTAAATAAGCAGCATAAAATGCTGTTGCCATTTTTTTATTGATTGAAATCTCATTAGCTTTAAAAAAAGTATATAACTCTGTAATATCCACTTGCGAATTAACAGTATACTCAGCAGAAGCCGGTATAGTTGAACGTACTTTATCTGACCATGCTAAAAAAGAATAGAACTCTAACGAGCTTGTAGAGTATATAGATACCTTTTTACGTAACAAAAGCATATAAGAGTATAAGATACTTGCTTGAGGAAAATTTTTCCCATTACATTCTATTAAAATATGCCTATGATTCTTTATCTGCTCCAACATTATCAAGTTTTTCTGCTTTATCTTAAGATGTATTAGAATTATATACTATTTCTTATTCATCTTGTAAACATAAGCAAGGACTTCAGCAACAGCTGCAAAAAGTGTTTCAGGAATTGGTTTTTCAACTTCAACTTCATTATATAAAGAACGAGCCAACGGTGGATTTTGAACAATATGAACACTATTTTCTCGTGCAATCTTTTTGATCTGTTGTGCAATATGGTCCATTCCTTTTGCAACAACTATTGGGGCGTGAGATTGGAGTGCATCATACTTAATTGCAACCGCATAATGTGTTGGGTTTGTAATTACAACATCAGCATTTGGAACCTCTGCCATCATGCGTTTGCGTGAGGCCTGCATTTGAATTTGACGAATTTTTGATTTAATCAGAGGATCCCCTTCCATATTTTTCATTTCATCTTTTATCTCTTGTTTTGACATTTTAAGTCCATCAAAATACTGTTTTCTTACAATAACAACATCAATAATTGCAAACACAAAAATAATAAACAGCATTACAAAAGCAATAATTATCATTTTATCTTTAACCCATAGCAGTTGATCATGTAAACCAAACAGTGCTACAGTAGGTAATTCTTCAATGAAATAGAAAAAGAATATGAAACCAACACCCAGTGTAGTAAAAGACTTAAATGTAACTTTAATACCTTCTATCAATTTTTTTAGTGAAAAAAGATTCTTCGTTCCCTTAATAGGGTCTATTTTTTTAAAATCCGGCATAATAGCCTTACTCGTAAATAAAAATCCAAATTGTGCGAATGCTGCTATAACACCGGCAATAGCTACAGCTGTAGCAACAGGCAGAACCATTAATAAAAATTCTTTAATAGTTACAATAGCAATATCAATTAAAGAGGCTTTATCCAAATGAGAACCAATAAGAGAAAAATAGTAGTGAAAAAGTAAGAACATATGTTTTGCCATAAAAGGAAAAAGCATTAAAAAAGCAAGAATAGCAACAAAGAGTGTCACTACACCAGAAGCATCCTGAGATTTTGGGACATTCCCCTCTTTTCGTGCATCCTCAATCTTCTTGGGGGTGGGTTCTTCTGTCTTTTCAGCATCATCAGCCATAAATTATGACCTTTAATCCATTTTCATTGACAAGTCAATCCAGTTTGCCTGATGAATCAGAGAACCTGAGCTTATTGCGTCAACACCTGTTTTTGCATAGCTCTCAATTGTATCAAGTGAGATATTTCCACTTGCTTCAAGTAAAATATGTGGATAATGCTCATCTCTAAATACAACTACCTCTTCAACCTGTGCTGGTGTCATATTATCACACATCACAATGTCACATTTTGCTTCCATTGCCTCTTTTGCTATCCAGAGTGTCTCAGCTTCGATCTCTATTTTTGCAGTAAAAGGGATAACCTCACGCGCTTTTGAAATATAGTCACTTAGATTTTTAATCGTTTTAAGATGGGTATCTTTTATCATTAACGAATCATCAAGTCCCATTCTATGATTAACTGCTCCACCACAACGTGTTGCATACTTTTCAAAAACACGTAATAGTGGTCTCGTTTTCCGAGTATCTAGTAATTTTGTACCGTATGGTTTTATTATATCAACATATTTTCTGGTCAAAGTTGCGATAGAACTTGCGTGAAGCAGCATATCCAAAATAGTTCTCTCACAACGAAGCATTGCGTGAGAGTCTGCTTTAAATTCAGCAATAACATCACCTACTTTAAAATTCTCTTTATCGTTTTTCAACCACTCTACATTGATCTTCTCTTGTTGACATAAAACATCAACATATTTTTGTCCTGCTACGACACCATTACTTTTAGCAATAATTTTTGCTTTAGTCTTTATGGCAGGCTCGACTAAAGCATAAAGATCACCTCGACCTATATCCTCACGCAAAGCTTCCTTTACAAATGATTCTATCATAATTCCAACATTCTCTCTAAAGCTATTTTAGCCCATTTTTGCGTCTTTTCATCTACTTGAATTTCATTAATCGGTTCACCATCATCAATCGCTTTAAGTGTTAAGTAAACATCTTCAAGTGTTGTTTCATTCATCGTTGGACATTCAGGTTTGGTTGAACTCAGTACATAAGTATTTTTAGGACGTAGACGATTTACCATGTTGAACTCTGTTCCTACTGCCACTTTTTGATCTTCTGGAAGTCCCGTAATATACTTAATAAGCTGTGAAGTAGAACCGACAAAATCACTTGCATCACAAATAGCCGGATCACATTCAGGATGTACGGCAATCAAAATACCCGGATATTTTTTTCTATAAAATGCTATATCTTCAAGAGTAAAAAGTTGGTGAACAGAACAAAAACCATCATAACAGATAATGTCACACTCATTTGGATCTTTATCATCAACACCAATTACCATAGATTTTAGTCCCATCTGATTGGCAATATTTTGTCCTAAACATCTATCTGGAACAAAAAGTATCTTTTTACCTTCACCAAGAGCAGTTGTAATAATTTTCTTGGCATTAGCACTTGTACAGACCATACCACCCATCTCACCAACTTTTGCTTTAACATCCGCACCGGAGTTGATGTAAGTAATAGGCAGGATATTTTCATTTTCAATGCCCTTGTCGTTTAAAAACTTTATTGCTTCATCATACTGCAGATCAGTAATCATACTTGCCATTGCACAGCAAGCCACTTTTGGCATTACAACACGTTTTTGGGGTGAAAGAACTTTAACACTCTGCCCCATAAAGCCGACACCACAAAAGAGAACAAACTCGGCATCATCATCTTTTGTCTTCATAGCCAATTCTAATGAATCACCCGTAATATCACCCACTTCAAATACTTCATCACGCTGATAGAAGTGAGCAACAACAGTCACACTCAATTTCTCTTTGAGTTCATCAATTTTTTTTCTTAATTCTTCATTTGAGTATTGCAAAAAGTTATCCTACTGTAATATTGGCATAATTATATCAAAATATATTTAGCATAAAAAGTGTAGAATGCGACTACTCAAATAATTTAAGGATTTTTATGGATTTTTTATTTAATATCAATGTACAATTTTATATCGTAGCGTACTTCATTGGTGGTATTCCTTTTGGTCTTTTACTAGCAAAGAAGTTCGCGGGTGTAGATGTAAAATCTGCAGGAAGTGGAAGTATTGGCGCTACAAATGTATTACGTGTTGTAAAAGAGCGTGATCCTGCACTCGCAAAAAAACTCGGTATTACAACTCTGATACTTGATGCCATTAAAGGCGTAGCAGTTTTAACAGTTGCTTACTTTATGGGACTTGATGAGTCTGTACTTTGGGCCATTGCAGTTTTAGCAGTTCTTGGTCACTGTTTCTCGCCTTACCTTGGGCTTGAAGGTGGAAAAGGCATAGCAACGGGAATGGGTGTCATGATGTTTATGCTTCCAGTTGAAACAACTATTGCTCTCGTTGTTTGGGGTCTTATGGCCAAGACTGTCCGTATATCCTCTGTTTCATCACTAACAGGCGTTCTTGCACTACTTATCTCAAGTTTTATCATTCATCCGAACATGGCTCACGCACCAGTCGTTTTTATTGTATTCATCCTTTTTTATAAACATATACCAAATATCATTCGCGTTATTAAAGGTGAAGAGAAAAGAGTAATTTAGGTGAAAATTTATATAGAGGATCTAAAGTTTCAATGTATTATTGGAATTTTAGATTTTGAACGCCGAGAAGTTCAAGATGTCATCATCAATCTTACAATAGAATATAACTATAAAGACAATTTTATCAACTATGCAGATATTGCCGAGTTTATAAAAATAACAATGAAAAAGAAAAAATATCTTTTAATAGAAGATGCTTTAAGTGATTTATCACAATTACTTAAAGAAAAATTTGTAAAAATAAACATCCTTACTCTAAAAATAACAAAACCCTCTATACTCCCCGACTGCATGGTCTCTGTAGGGGAACATTATATATTCGATTCTTAATCTAAACTTCACTTTTTTTTAAAAAAAATTGAAAAAAACTTTAAAGTTACCTAAAATTATGCTACAATTCCGCCAAAATATTAGAAATAGGAAATAATTAATGCGCATTCTTATCATAGAAGATGAAGTAACATTAAACAAGATGCTTGCAGAGGGACTAAAAGAGTTTGGTTACCAAAGCGATGTTGTTGAAACACTAAAAGATGGTGAGTATTATCTTGACATCCGTAACTACGATTTAGTTCTTATGGACTGGATGCTTCCAGATGGAAATTCAGTAGATATCATTGGTGATATTAAAGCAAACACTCCTAAAACTGTTGTAGTAGTTCTCTCAGCTAGAGATGATAATGAGAGTGAGATCGAAGCACTTCGTGCCGGTGCTGATGATTACATCAGAAAACCGTTTGATTTTGATGTACTTGTAGCTCGTATTGAAGCTCGTTTACGTTTTGGCGGAAGCAACATCATTGAGATTGAAGATTTAACAATCAACCCTGAAGAAGAAAAAATCACATACAAAGAGACAGAGATCGAACTCAAAGGGAAACCTTTTGAAGTCCTTACTCACCTTGCTCGTCACCGTGATCAAATCGTCTCTAAAGAGCAACTTCTTGATGCTATCTGGGAAGAACCAGAACTCGTTACTCCAAATGTTATTGAGGTAGCTATCAATCAAATTAGACAAAAAATGGACAAACCACTCTCTATTACAACGATAGAAACTGTTCGTCGTCGTGGATACCGCTTCTGCTTCCCTAAAGAAGTTTAATCCAAAGAATGCTATAATCCCTATAAAAATTTACAAGGGATTATAGATGTTTTCCAAAAAAAGTATTAGAAAAAGCTTTCTAATTCAACTTATTTTTTCTTCTGCAATTCTCATTTTTATATTTTCATCTGTTTTATACTTTTACATCGAAAAATCAATCTATGATGAAAAAAAAGAAGAACTCATTCATTATGCCAAAAATATTGCTAATTATAAATCAGTTTTTGGTTTTGATGAAGCAATATCTGAAAATTTTCTTTCTTTAAGTGTTGAAATCATATATCTAAAATCTACACTTGGAGATATGGATGTTTATGAAATTACAAAAGGGAAAAAAACATATCTTACTCTTATATATCCTTTCAAACAGTCTGATGCAAGTTATCTCAAAATAACTAAAGATGTAACACTGACAAAAAAACTACTAAATAAAATACTTCACTATATTTTCATAATTAATATAGCCGGATTCTTACTTGTCATAATTTATGCTGTAATGCTCTCAAAAATGTTAGTTTACCCAATAAAAACACTCTCTCAGAAACTTTCAAATATGAACGAACACCTTATACGACCAATTGATTTAAATACTCTTCCCCAAGAATTTGAACCATTAGGTGAAACAATTAATCATTTAATAGCAAGAATTCAAAATTTTGTTAAATATCAAAAGGAACTCTTTATTGGAACTGCTCACGAACTTAAAACACCTCTCGCCGTCATAAAACTTAAAAATCAAGTAACTTTAATTAAGAAACGTACATCTGAGGAGTATATAGATGCTCTAAAAACAACAAATAAAACAATTGATGAGATGAATATTATTGTCTCAAATATTTTAAATATAGGACGTCAAGAGGGTGCACAACTTGATAAACCCGTTGAAGTAGATGTTATTTCCATACTAAAACAAAAAGCTAACGATTTTACGTTGTTAGCAGAGAATGAAGGCAAGAAACTCATCATGGATTTTAAACCTGATGGCTATATGGCAACACTCCAAGTAAGTCTATTAAATCAAATCATTCAAAACTTCTTACAAAATGCTCTTAAGTTCACACCTAGAGAAAAAAGTGTTCTTTTACGCAGTAAAGAGAATGCGTATGGACTTTTAATAGAAGTTATTGATGAAGGATGTGGAATTGATGAAAGTGTCGATCTCTTTGCCCCTTTTAAACGACAAGGAAATAAAAGTGGTGTTGGACTCGGTCTATTTCTGGCTAAAAGTGCAGCTGATGCTTTAGGTGCCCGTATCAATCTAAAAAACAGAACAGATGGAATTGACGGAACAGTTGCTTCTTTAGAGCTAAATTCTAAATTATCATGCATTCTTCCAGGGAATTAACTTAACTTCAAAAATAATAAAGCTTACTTTTGTTATAAATCTCTCACAAATTAAAGAAGTATAGATTTATAAGGTTTTTAAATATGGCATTAATAATTAATGATGAATGTATAGCATGTGATGCATGTCGCGAAGAGTGTCCAACAATAGCAATTGAAGAGGGTGACCCAATTTACTACATCGATCCAGACCGTTGTACGGAATGTGTCGGTGTTTATGATGAACCAGCATGTATCTCAGTATGTCCTGTTGACTGTATAGTTCCAGATAAAGACAATGTTGAAACAATTGCTGAACTACAGTTTAAATACAAACAACTTCAAGAAAACGAAGAGCTCTAATTGGCTAAGCGAGTTGCCATCATAGATATCGGTTCTAACTCTGTTAGAATGGTTATTTATGAAAAAACTTCACGTTATGCATTTCATCTCCTCCACGAAGAAAAATCAAAAGTCAGAATATCTCAAGATGCCTATAAGCACAATGGTGAGCTACAAACTGTTCCAATGCAAAGAACATTTAATGCACTTCAAGATTTCATGCAAATCACAAACTCATTTAAAGCAAGAAAAATCCTCTGCGTTGCAACATCAGCACTACGTGATGCTCCAAATAAACAAGAATTTCTTCAAAGAGTACGACATAAATTAGGACTTAATATTAAAGTTATTTCAGGTGAAAAAGAGGCATACTTTGGAGCCATTGCCTGTGCAAATCTTCTCCCAAAACAACATAGTGCACTGAGTCTTGACATTGGTGGTGGTTCTACAGAGTTTGCTTTTATAAATGCTGACAGTGTTACAAATACACTCTCATTAAAACTGGGCACGGTACGTTTAAAAGAGCTCTATTTTGACAAAAATGATATTGACGGGGCGATTGTATATATTGATAATGAACTTAAAAAACTTCCTGATACAACTAAGCTCTCTACACTTATAGGAATAGGTGGTACATTTAGAGCGATCTCAAATGCTATTTTAAAAGAATCACTTTATCCATTAAATAAACTACATGCTTTTGAGTATACATCAAATATTTTCAATGATTATCTCAAACGGGTACTCAAAGCAAAAGAGAGTAAAGAGTTAGAAGCACTCTTTATAAAAAACAACCGTTTTGATGTGATTAAACCTGGAGCACTCATACTACAAAGAGTGATGAAAAAAATTGCTATAGATCACATTATAACTAGTGGTGTAGGTGTTAGAGAAGGAGTTTACCTCTCTGATTTGCTTAGAAACTCAAGAGACAAATTTCCACACAACTACAATACATCTGTACGTTATATTTTAGACTCTTATGTTCAAGACAAAGTATTCTCAAATCATTTAGCATCACTGAGCAAAAACATCTTTGAATTGACAGCTGAGTATTTTAATATAGATAAAAGTTACAAAACCTTACTCACTATTGCTGCAAAGCTCTATCCAGCTGGAAGTAGTGTCCATTTTTACTCACAAAATAAACATACCTACTATATTATTCAAAGTGCTTTAGAGTATGGTTTTACACATCAAGATATCATGCTTATTTCAACACTTACAAAGTATGCAAGGAACAAACTTCCTTCTGATACACATTTACAACTTTATGCAAAACTACTACCTGAGAATGCGCATATTCTCCACTCACTGAGCTATATTCTTTCTTTGTCCATTGCTCTTTTGAGTCATAGACCTCGAAATATTGATTTTAAGATGGAATTTAAAAAAGGAGAACTAAAAGTTTTCTCAAAAAAGGAACTCTACCTTACACAAAATGCGGTAGAGAAATTAGAGTGTCGAGATCAGCATTTTAGAGTTAGTTTTAACTATTAAAAACGCTGTCCCATTGTAAATTCAAAATTTGATGTCTTATCACCCTCTTGAGGATTAAGTGCTTTTGCAAACATTAACTGAATTGGTCCTACTGGAGAAAACCACTCCAAACCTACTCCACATCCTGCACGTGAGAGATTATTTGCCAGAAGGTCTTTTGTAATATTATCTGAAATAATACCCCAGTCTATAAATGTCACAAGTCTCATTTTTGCTTTTGGAATTAATGGAAAACTAACTTCCACGTTATTTGAAAATGTTTGAGTACCACCAACCCTTCGTATAGTTTTGCCACCATAAAGATCTGTACCTGTCGGATCATAAATCATCGGAGAAATAGAATAGGATTCATAACCTCTAACACTTCCAATACCACCCATATAAAACTTTTCAGCAAGAGGAATATAGCCATTATCAACAATAGCAAAATATCTTGCTTTATATCTAAAAATTGCATCAAATCCAAGATATTCATCAAGACCTATATATTTATTAAAGGTTGTTCTCGATTTCAAAAAGTCTGCATCAGCGCCTATCCCTGATTTTTCGAAACTTTGACCAAATGTGAATCCTTCACGAGGTAAATAATAATCATCAGTTGAGTCCCAATTAGCACTGACTGTAATAGAACTTTTTGCATAAGATTCAAAATAGTAGGTACTTCCATAATAAGAAGCGTTAAAATCATCTCCAAATTCATATGCATTATTTGAATAACTATATCCTATATAGCCTGATATATGACGAGAGAACCTATGTCCAACACCCACTGAAACACCGTCAGTTAAGGTTGTATAATCATTATACTCATACGTAGAATGGTAAATTGAAAAGTTGCCACTAAAATCACTATCATTAAGTCTAGGATTTGAAATATTAAATGAATAATTTTGCGATGTTTGTGATTTTTCAGCTTTAACACCAACATTTATACCAGAACCCCATACGTTTCTATCACTTACACCTATACTTAGGAGTAATCCACCATATGAGCCATATCCACCACCAAGCTGAATATTTCCAGTTGGTGCCTCTTTTACTTTTACTACAAGATCCATTGTATGATTGTCGATTCTCTTTTCTTCAATTGTATTACTATCAAAGAAACCTAAACGACCCAATGCATTACGAGAATCTTTTAAATCTGTCAATGAGTACATGTCACCTGGTCCAAGATAGAGTTCACGCCGAATAATTCTATCTAAGGTCCTTGTATTACCCGAAATTAAAACATCTCTAATTTTTACCTTATCACCAGGCATGATTTTAAAAACAACTTCTACAGTTTTATCTTTTTTATTCTTCTTAAGATCGGGAACAACTTGAACGAAAGCATAACTTTTATCTGCAATAAGTGTTTTTATTTTTTCAGAATCTTCACGAAAAGTTTTTACATTAAAGACAGCCCCTTCTTTTAATGAGATTTGTTCTTTAATTTTTGCGTCATCAATTACATTTTTTACCTGATATATCACAATTTTTGAAATTTTATATTGTTGTCCTTCTGTGATCTGATAACTCATATCTGCCGTATAACTATCAAAATTCACACGAACAAAAGGATTATTGACTTTTGAATCAAGATAACCATATTGCATATATAAATCTCGTATTCTTAAATTATCATATTCTAGATCACGCAGAGACATTTTCCCATCATTCCGTCCCCAAAACCATCCCATAAACTGATGTTCTTTATTTGCAATTACATCATCAAAATCATCAGGGTCTAAACCATAAACACCAGAATAATCAATTTTCTTGATTGTAATTTCTTCACCTTCATTGACAATAAAAGTAACTTTAATACTTCCATTCTCAAGATATGTCGTTTTAACTTCAACTACTGAGTCTATTTTTCCTTCTTGAGATATCGCTTCTATAATTCGCTTTTTTGCAGCTTCTATCTTTTTCTCATCATAGAGAGTCCCTTTTTTAATTTGTATAACGGATTCTTTAACATCATCATCATTCTCTTTCCAGCCTTTTAACTCAACTTGAGAAATGATTGCTTTTTCTTTGAAATAAAATATTAAATTACCATCATCAAATTCACTCCATATATCATTAAAGTAACCTTGCTTAAAATATTTTTTTATCGCTTTATCTACATCTGCGACATCAATATCATCTCCCTTTTCAAACGGGAGCATTCTTAGAGCAACTGTTTTTGAGATATGCACCATACCTTCAAACTTAATTGACTTGACAACTTCAGCATATAAAGAGCTTGTTAAAAAGATAAAAATGAGTGTTAAAAAGATTTTCATTGATGTTCCATAGTTAAAATTAGAAGAGATTTTACCCATTATGAGGTTAATATTAAGTAAATTTAGTATAATTTCCAAAATTACTTCTAAAGATAGAATATGAATGTAGCAATTATCGGACTTGGACTTATGGGTGGCTCTTTAGCTCTTAGTTTAAAAAAACTTGATTTTATTGGAGAAATTGTTGGTCACGACCATAATCAAAAGCATCAAAAAGATGCATTAGCTTTAAATCTTGTAGAAAAAATTGTCTCTTTTAATGAGGTAAAAAAATACGATGTTATTTTTTTAGCAATTCCTGTAAATGGTGTTATTGCAGCCCTGCAAGAACTAAAAGATGTACAAAAGAATACAACAATCATTGATCTTGGCAGTACAAAAGCTAAGATTGTTGCCGCTGTTCCACAAGAGATCCGCCAAAATTTCGTAGCAGCACATCCAATGACTGGAACAGAAAACTTTGGTCCTCACGCAGCTCTTGATGGTCTCTATGAAGATAAAGTAGTGGTACTGTGTGATTTGGAAGATAGTGGGGAGCACCAACGAGAAGTAGCTCGTAAGATCTTTAAAGCACTCAAGATGAAAAAGTACTTTATGAAATCAAATGAGCATGATCGCCATGCTGCATTTATCTCACATATGCCTCACGCAATCTCCTACTCTCTTGCAAATACTGTAATGAAGCAAGAAAAACGAGATAATATTTTAGCTCTGGCTGCCGGTGGATTTCGTTCTATGAGTCGTTTGGCAAAATCATCACCATATATGTGGGAAGATATTTTCAGACAAAACAAAGAAAACCTTCTAGAAGCTATAACCCTCTTTGAACAAGAGCTCTCTGAGATGAAAAAAGATATACAAAATGATGAGTGGGAGAAGGTCCATCAGCTCATGGCTGATGGAAATAAACTACACGATATTCTCGATTAAGAGATATCGTATCTTTTTAAAACCTCTTTTAAGAGTTTTTTATCCACTTGCCCTTTTTTCTCACCATAGAAATTCCCCTCTAAAACTTCAACAATTTTAGCAACATCAGCATCACTTTCTTTATAAGGCAAAAGTTTCAGTAGTAATAGTTTTTCATCTTTTATATTGAATGCTTTAGCTCTTTTTCCAAACTTAAATGTTTTTGTAAGCATTAAAATAATGCCAATAATGATACCTGCAATAAATGCTACTAACAGCCAGATATAATTTACTGATGAGCTCTCTGTCGAAGTTTCATCAGTTGATTTTTTTATAGTAAGCAGTTGATCCTCTTTTTGAATATGAAGCTTTGTATCTACTTTTGGAGCACCTTTTACAGTTATATGAATTGGTTCAGTTTTAATCTGTTCTACTCTTTGCGTCTTTAAGTTATAAAAGGCAAGTTTAAATGGTGGAATAGTAAAATCTTTATCTGAAACAAATGCAAGTTTTTGTGTCAAGGTATTACCATGGATCTCAACTTTTTCATCAAATACATTGACTCCATCGATATAAGGTTTAAAACTTCCAATATCTTCTAAATTACCATTTCCCTGAACTTTTACAGTTACATTTACAGCCTCATTTGGCGTAATAGTACGCTTATCTGGTGTCGCTGTTATTGTAAAGTTCCCTACGATCTTAGCATTATTTGGAAGTGGTTTTGCATGAATATGCACTTCATTGGAATAATAACTCTTCCACTTCACTTGAGGCATAAAACTTCCCCACATGTCACGACGGTTTGAACGTGTTGCTACACGTAATTGTGCCGGTTTTATAGTAAGATTACCCTCACGTTGTGCAGCTAATGTATAGGACATCTTTGTAATGATATACTCTGGAGTCTCTTCCCTTGTTGCTTGCGATTTATCTTTTACCCAAAAGCCTTTAAAATCAGGCTCCACAAATTGACTATCTACAACTGCTGCACGTCTGTTTTGTTTTAACTCTAAGTTTAGTGTAAAAGGTTCACCTACAAACAGATCTTCTTTAGAAGGCTTTAGTGTCAGTACAAAAGCCGCATTTTTATCTTGTGAAGCTGGTTTAACAATAACTTTAACTTCATTAGACTTCTCTATTTTCCCATCTACCTCAACACTTGTTGGCTGAATAACACAACTCTTTTGTGGTACGAATTCATAAGAGAGAACATAACTTTTTTTATAGTCCATATTGACCATTTCAATACTTGTTTGTGAACTTGTTCCTACAATATCATTGCCACAAATATCTGTAAGTGTTGGCTTGTGTACAGTCCCTCCACTTATTTTCAATATATAAGTCGCTGTCTCTCCACTGTAAACAACCGGTGGTTCAACACGAGCTGTTACACTGGCATAAATAGTTGTTGTCAAAAATAAAAATAGTATAAATATTCTCTTACCAAGGTTTTTCATTTTGCTCATCCTTCATAGGTTTTTCTTTGTTTAATCTATAGAGATACGAAGTCTGCTGTGAGTTCAGTGCTTTGAGCCATTTTTTCTCCTCTGCATCACTCATTTTATCTTTCATATCTTTTACTTGTGCCATTGAAGCTTTCTCTTTTGATTTGTCTTTATTTTTTGCTTCTTTGGATTGCAACTCTTCAAGCTTGTTTTGTTTTTGTTGCTCTTTTTTCTTCTCTTGTTCTTTGTTTTTTGAAGCTTTTTCTTTCTCTTGATTTGCTTTAGATTTTTCTTCTTGATTCTTTTTTTCTTCCTGACTTCTCTCTTTTGATTTTCTTTGCTCATCTTTTGCTTTGTCATTTTTATTTTGTTGACTCTGCTTGTTTTGCTTACTCTCTTCATTTTTACTCTGCTGTTTGTTGTTCTGCTGAGAGTTTTGTTGTTCCTGATTTTGCTTATCTTTGTTTTGCTTTTGTTGATCTGACTGCTGCTGATCTTTGTTTTGCTGATCTTTGTTTTTTTGATTTTGCTTATTTTTTGACTGCTGTTTATTTTTCTTATCTTGCTGTTTATTCTCTTTTTTCTGCAGTGCTTTTTTGACAGCTTCTAGATTTTCACGTACATCTTGATCCTTTTGAATTTTCAAAGAGTCTTCATACGCTTTTATCGCATCTTTCAAGCTCCCACTCTTTGCATAGGCATTACCCATATTTGCAAAATTTTTCGCACGATCCTTTTTTTTGTCAAAAGTGGCTTTTTTATAGTTCTCTAAAGCTTTTTTATACTTTTTCTGTTTATAAAATGCATTTCCGGCATTGTAGTAAGCCTCACCACTCTCTGACTCTTTCGCATAACTATCAAAATATTTTGCAGACTTTTTATAATCTTGTTTAGAGTAAGCCTCTTTTGCATCTTTTAACTCTACAAAATCCAAAAGACCTGCTTTTGCAGATGGTGTTATCCCAAAAAGGAATAATCCCAAAAGAAACATCGATGGGACCTGAACACTCTCCCTTTTACTCATAGAAGATGTTGCTATAAGCAGTAGTATCAGTGCTAAACCTACTGGATAGTAAAAGAGCGGTATATACTTCTCTATCTCTTCAGATTTCAGTGCTTTTTTCTTCGCTTTAGCTTCTATCTCACGCAACATAGCTTTTATATCACTGTTTGAGTTTACACCCTCTATATAAACACCACCTGTCTTGGTTGCAAGATCAGCGATGGCGCTATTTAACTTTGTTAAAATTA
>Ga0256828_1000738_pt1 | contig 21335 bp, 18 predicted proteins | sample CV88metaG_FD_185993 | JGI IMG/M metagenome (GOLD analysis project Ga0256828, IMG submission 185993) | Hydrothermal vent microbial communities from East Pacific Rise, Pacific Ocean - CV88 | ecosystem: Environmental > Aquatic > Marine > Hydrothermal vents | place: Pacific Ocean: East Pacific Rise...
CAATTCCAAGAGATTTATATGTGGAATACTTAAATTGAAAATCATGAAAAATAAATCAAATTTATGCTAGACAAAAAGTTAAATTAAAAGATTCAAAGAAAGCTGTAAAAATCCTTGAAAATAAAATTACTCAAATCACAGGTGAAAAAATTGATTATTATGTAAATGTTGATTTTAAATGATTCTCTGCTTTTATAGATGCTATTTGATGAGTAAAAATAACTGTTCCTGAAAAGTTAGTAGATTATAGATATCCAGATTGAAATTGGGGTTATAGAACATTAGTAATAAGAAAATGAACTTGGTTATTTGATTGAGATGTTGCTTTGATGTATGCTAGAAGTAGACATTCTACTAGTGATTTTGATAGATCATTAAGACAACAACAAATTATAACAGCAGTAAAAGATAAACTAAATGAAGGTTGATTTTTTAGTAAAGCAATGAAAGTAAAAAAATTCTATGATGTATTTAAAAAATATGTTGATACTGATTTAGATATGCTTGATATGCTTAAAATATTTAATCAAGTTTGATCAGGAAATGATTATAAAATTTTATCTTTTAATATAAATGATTCTTGTTTTTTTGGAGATCCAAATTGTAGTGCAGGTTGATTTTTATATGTACCACAAAGAGAATTATATTGATGAGCATCAGTATTACTTCCAAATACAGCTTACTTATGAAATATTTCAGATTATTCACAAATTAAAAAATATACAAATTTAATATTTAATTACCCTGAAATATATAAAGAAAAATTTAAAATTAATATTTTTAATTCAACTAGAACAAGATGAATTGCTTGAGATTTAGCTAACATACTTACTAGATATTGATTAAATATACCTAAACTACATTCAATTTGAAATATTAGAAATAAGCAATATTTAAAAACTACGATATATTATAATCAAGAAATAAGAGATAGTACAACTCTAAAATTTTTAAAAGAATCAATGTGAGAACAAGTTGAATTAATTGAAGTTGAGCAACCAGTTAAAGCAGAAGAAGATAATGTAAAAATAGAAATAGTTTTATGAGAAGATTATTCTAATATTTTCAAAAATTTAAAAAATAATTTATAAAAATGGTTAAGAAAGTTATAAAAAAATGAACTAGTAATCAAAAAAGATCATATACAAAGAAAAAATATTCAAATAAAAAAGCTTTTAGTAGTTGAAAAATATTTAAGTTTTTAGCTTTTATATTTGTATCATTTATATTATTTATTACTATTTGATGAATAATATTTTATCAAAAGTATATTGTTCCTTTACCACCAGTTGAAAATTTAAAAACAATGGAAATTGCAGAATCTTCAACAATTTATGATAAAGATGGTAAAGAATTGTATAAAATTTTTAAAGAAAAAAGAACTTATGTTAATTATGATAACATAAGTAAAAATATGATAAATGCTATTGTTGCTTGAGAAGATCAAAGATTTTGGACAACTCCTTGATTTGATATTGTATGAATAACAAGATCTGTTTTAGTTGCTGCTATTCATTGAGAATGACCTAAATGAACATCTGGTATTTCTCAACAGTTAATGAAAGTAACTTATCTTTCAAATGAAAGAAAATTAGAAAGAAAATTAAAAGAATTATATTTATCATGGAAATTAAATAAAGTTTTTGATAAGAAAAAAATATTAGAGTTATATTTGAATAAAATTTTCTTTTGAGCAAATTCTTACTGAATAGAACAAGCATCTCATACATTTTTTGGGAAAAAAGCAAGTGAACTAAATGTATTAGAATCATCTATATTGGCTTCATTACCTAAAGCTCCATCAGGATTATCTCCATATAATCATGCTGATAAATTACTTTGATATCCTTATATTTATGAACAATGAAAAGAAGGAGAGATTTTAAAACTTACTTCTCAAAAAGAATTAGCAATTTATAATTCTTTAACTTTAAAATTAAAATCTTTTATTGAAAATTTAAAATTTAAAGATGTAAATTGAAGATTACTTATTTGTTGATTAAATCAAGATAATTTAAAAAAGAATTTTAGAATTGATAATGATTGATGTAGTGTTATTGATTATGATGAATTATTATGATTTTTAAATTCTATAAAAATTAAGGATTGAAAAAATTATATTGAATATCAAACTTGAAGAAAGGATTATATTTTATGAAGAATGTTAGAAGATAAATATATTACTTGAGAAGAATATAAAAAATCTATTTTAGATTGATTTTGATATAGGTTTAAAAAATATTCAGATAAAATAAAATATCCTTATTTTGTAATGTATGTTAAGGAATATTTAGAGAATAAGTATTGAAAAGAAGTAGTTGAAAAGTGATGATTAAAAATTTATACAACTTTAGATTCATCTTTACAAGATAAAGCAGAAGAATTAATTAAAAAATATTGAGAAATCAATGAAAAAAAGTTTTGAGCTAAAAATGATGCAATAATAAGTGTGGATAATGAAAGTGGGTGAATACTAGCAATGGTATGATGAAGAGATTATTTTGATATAGAAAATGGAGGTAATAATAATATGATTACTTCAAGGTTACAACCTGGTTCTACTTTTAAACCTTTTACTTATGCTCTAGCAATTAAAAATAATAGAATTTGAAATAAAACTCCTGTTTATGATTTAGAAACAAATTTTCCTTGAGGTTATACTCCTGCAAATTTTGATGGTAAATTTATGGGAAAAATGACTCTTGAAGCTGCATTGAATAATTCTAGAAATATTCCTGCTATAAAAATGTTTTTCTTATCAGGTTGAGAAAAAGTTATAATAGATTTTATGGATAAACTTTGAGTAAAAACTCTTGCAAAATTTAAAGAGGAATATAAAGAAAATCATTGAAGAGAATATGTTTATTGAGCTTCAATGTCATTATGAACTTGACTTATGACTCCTTTAGAATTAGCTTGAGCATATAGTGTATTTGCTAATTGATGAAAAAAAGTAGATATAAATCCTATATTAAAAATAGTTGATAGTAAATGAAATATTATTGAAGATAATTCAATTAAAAAAGCTAAAAAGGATCAAGTTATGTCAGCTGATTTAGCTTATATAATGAATACTATTTTAAGTAATACAAGTGCTAGACCAGCTTTCTGGAATACTTATTTATCATTACCTGACAGAAAAATAGCTGCAAAAACTTGAACTTCAACAAAACAATTTTATAAATGATGAGTTAAAAAAATATATCCAAGAAATTTATGGACTATTTGATATACTCCTCAAATAACAACAGTTGTTTGGGTTTGAAATACAGATTGAGAACAATTATATTATAATTGAAATGGTTTAGAATGAGCTTGACCAATAATGAGAGATTATATGACTTTTGCTCATAAAAACTTAATTGTTCAAAATTGGAAAAGAACATCTTGAGTAAAAGAAATTAATGTATCTGAAGTATCTTGATTATTACCTAGTCCAGATTGATTTCCTGAAAACTTTTTAACATCTAGTTTGTTTTTAAATATTCCAAATAAATATGATCAATCATTAAGAATGGTAGAAGTTGATTCTTTATGTAATTGAAAAGTTACAGAAGATACACCTATTAATGCAATTAAAAGATGATATTTTTTAAATTTTCATTCTTTAAGACCTGAAAATCCAGCTTGGGAAAATCCAGTACAAGAATGGGTAAAAGAGTGAAAATGGAAAGAAAAATATTGAAATATTTGAAATGTTATTACTTCATTTAGTGATGAACCATGTGAGAGACATTGAAAATCAAAGGTTTTAATAAATTGAAGTATTGAAGATTGAGCAAAATTATTTGTTTGAAATAATTATGTTGAAATTTGATTTAAAAGTGAAAGATCAATTAAGGAATTATTAATTTCTTTAAATTCAAAGGTTATTTATGATTTACCTGTTTGATGAATAAAAAAATGATTAAAGAAAATTAATTTTACTATACCAAGAGAATTTGCTAATAAAATAGTTACTTTGAAGTTTTCAGCAATAGATTCTGAAGGTTATTTATATGATGATAAGCAAACTATTACTATATTAGCAAGTGATAAAATTGCTCCTGAAATTTTACTTGATTGACCATCTAGTTTTATAATTTCAAAATGAGATGAATTAACAATTACATGAAAAGTAAAAGATAGTTCAAAAATAAGAAGTATTAATTTTTATATTGATTGAAATCCTATCAAATTAGGATTAAAAGATAGAAATTTTACTTATACTATTGATTCTAGTTTAATTGAATTTTGAAAACATATATTAAAAGTAGAAGCATATGATGATAATTTTAATTTATGATCAACTCAAGTAGATTTAATTGTAAAATAATTTGACTTATATTTTCAAAAACTATAATATAAACTATATGAGAATAATTCTTATATAGTTTATTTTTTTATATAAATATAATGGAAGAATTTAATACTTTTGAACAAGCTAAAATTGATAATCAAGCACCAAGTTGGAAAATGCCTTTTTATGATCCAAAAACTGATACAGATGGTACTATGTCATCTGAAGATTTAAAAGGTAAATGGTATGTTTTAGTTTTTTATCCAGCAGATTTTACTTTTGTTTGTCCTACTGAAATGAGAGATTTAGCTGATCAAAAAGCTAAATTTGAAGAAATGTGAGTTGAAGTTTTATCTGTTTCAACTGATTCTGTTTTTTCTCATAAAGCATGGGTAAAAGAAGAAAAATTAATGGAAAATTTTGATTATAAAATGCTTGCAGATCATAATTTAGTTGTAAGTGATATTTATAATGTATTAGATGAAGAATCTGGAATGGCTGGTAGAGGAACTTTTATAATTGATCCAGATGGTGTATTAAGAGGTATAGAAGTTACTTCTGGTGCACAATGAAGAAATAGTGAAGAATTAATTAGAAAAATAGAAGGTCTACAATTTATGAGAGAAAATCCAAGTGCTGCATGTCCTGCTAAATGGCATACTGGAGATAAAACATTAACTCCAAGTATAAAAATTGCTGGTGAAGTATATGAAGCATTAAATGATTAAAATATAAAAATAAATTCTAGTTTAAACTAGAATTTATTTTTTTGTCAAAAAATATTGACTATTATAGAAAAAAGTCTATATTATTTATAATTAAAAATAATTATAAAAATATGTCAAATAATATTAAGTTATGAGAACAAAGTAATTGAGATTTATTATTACCTAATAATGAAATAATTACTTTTGAAGAGAGATATAAAATAATTACATCTTCTCTTGAAACTCCTATTAGACAAGAAGAAGACAAAATTAAGGATATTATTTTAAATAATACTTCTGCAATTTTAATTTGAGAAACTGGTTCTTGAAAAACAACTGAGTTTCCACAAATTATTCATGAATTATATCCTAATGATATAATAATAACTAATATTCCATTAGTTGCTGCCACTATTGGTACAGCTAGTTATGTTTCAAAAATTTTATATTGTAAAACTGCAAATCCATACTATATTTTAAAAAATTGATGAGTATGATATAGAACATGAAAATGAGTTTCTGAGCAAAATAGAACTCAAATAGGTTTTCATACATATTGACTTGATTATTTAAATGTAAGTTTAGGTAATTTTGAGAGATTTTTAAATACTAGTGATAAAAATATTCATATAATTCTTGATGAAATACATGAGAAAAGTGAAGATTTTTTATTTTATCTTCCTAGAATTTTAGAACTTAGAAAAAAATATCCTAATAGAGTTAAAGTTTATTGAGCATCAGCTACAATTTCAGATAACTATTTAGATAAACTTTTAGATAATAAAAGATGACTTTGAAATAATACACCAGTTATAAGAGTTGATTGAAGAACTTTTCCAATTGATGATATTATTGATACTTGAGCCAATCAAGTTAAAAAGGCTGTTGAATTATATAATCAATGAAAAAGTATATTAATATTTGAACCTTGAAAATGAGAAATTAAAAAGGTAATTGATAGTTTAAAAAAAGAGTTAGGTGAGGATATTGTAATTCAAGAAATTCATTCACAAGTTTCTAGAGAACAGTTAAATTTAGTGTTAAGTCTTGAAGGAGTACAAAAAATATTTGTTGCTACTAATGCAGCAAGAACTTGAATAACATTAGATATAAATTCAGTTGTAGATTCTGGGTTACAAAAAATGCAATATTATAATGAATTTTGAATCCCAATTTTATTAAAAGAAGGTATAAGTTTTGATGCTTATATGCAAAATAGATGAAGAGCAGGTAGAAAAGAAGATGGAATTGCTGTTTATACTTGAAAAAATGAAATAGATGATTTAGATTTAGAATCAAAATCTAGTGTAGAAATAAAGGTTGATGAAAAAAAGATATTAACTGAAATTTTTAATTGAGTTAGAGTTGAAGAATTATTAAATAGACTTTTATTTGAACCTAATAGAAAACAACTTGAACTTTCAATTGATAGAATGAAACAAGTATGACTTTTAACAAAGGATAATAAAATTACAACTGTATGATTTGAAGTATTAAAATTTCCAATATCAGTTTTTAATTGAAGAATCTTAATTGAAGCAATGGAACAATGAATTGTAGATAAATTAATTCCTTATGTTTCAATTTTAGAAGAAAGATGATTTATAACAAAAAAATTTAATATCAAAAAATTTAAACAAAATTTCTTTGATAAGGATTTTTCTGATTTAGAAATACAAGAAAAAATATTTAATATATTTTATAGTGAAACCTTAGAAGATGATGTTTTAGGATATTTGTCTTGATTATGAATTGAAAGATCAAAATTAGATCTTTTTAAATATTCTAAAAGATTGTTAATAGATATTTTGGATGATGATGATTTTAGTGTAATCTGATTAAATAAAAAAAATATTATTTCAATAAATGACAAAATTTCAAAAATTAAGAAAACTATTTCAAATTATGATTGAAAAATAAATAAAAACCTTAATCTTTCTGACTCTGAATTAAAAGAATTAATTTCAAAATCTATTTTAGCTTGAAATATATTTAATTTATATGAAGCTAAAAGTACAAATAAATTTGAGGCTTTTTATAATGATATATGAAATGATTTAGAATTTGAAAAATCTGATACTTCTTATATAGATATTTCTCCTGGTTCAATTTATACTTGAGAAGCTTTTATTATTTGATGAGATCAGAATGATAAAAATATTTTTTCATTAATTACAAGTATAGAACAGTGAGATATTTCTTATTTTGAATCTAAAAAATATAAAGAATATAAAAAGAGTAATAAAGAGAAAGTTTCTGATTTCTCTGTTGATTTTAAATGAGATACTTTTGTTGTTCCAAAGTATTTACAAGATCTAGATAAACAAAAGAAATATTTAGCTATAAATTGGTTGCCTTATTTTCTTTTAAGAAAAAATGAATTTTTTATTAAGTATAGAGATGATTATAAAAATAAATTTTGATTTTTTGATGAAGATTTATTTGTGAAATTACTATGAAAAATAACTGTAAAAATTTATTGAAAGGTAAGCTTAGATAAAGAGGAAAATATAGAGAATTTTATAAATGATGATAGTTTATTAAATGCTTTTTTAATTTCAAAAGATAAAGATATATCTGATTTTAGAGCTTGAAAAAAAGTTGAAGAAGATAAATTTTTAAATATAGAAGTTATTAATGAAGAAGATTTAATTTTAACATATATAAAAAAAATAAAAGAATATAATAAAACTTTAAATGAAGCTAAAAAATATATTAATAATAATAGAATAAATTTAGATTCTAAAGAAAAAGAATTTTTATCAGATTTAATTGTATTTTTAGAAGAAAATTCAGTAAATTATTCAAATTTATTAATATTTTTAAAAAATAGAAAAAATAAATGAATTCATAAATATTTTAGTATTTATGAAAGAAAAAATGATATTTATGAGGATACTTTAAAGAAAATTAGTTGGTTGGAAAGCTTTTTAGAATGATTAGAAAAAGTAGTACAAAAAGAAGAAAAATTTTTATCAATTTTAGTTAATAACTCAAAAAAGAAAAAAAAGAAAGTAGAATTAGTAGATTTAAGTAATATAAATAATAAAGAATTAGTTTTAAAAGATCCTTTAATAGAGAGATTATGAATTGTTGATGAAGCTTTATATTTACAATGAAATTTTAAGGAAATTAAAAAAAGTTTAAGAAAATCTTGAATAGATACTAAAGCTTCTAATGATTTAGTTGATAGTTTATCTAGATTATTATTTATAGATAAAAGAAAATATAATAGATGAATTAAAAAAATAGATTCTTTTATTTTAGATATTTGAGAATTAATTAAAAATAATATTAAGGAAATTGAATCTATAAAACTTTCTTTAACTTGAGAAGAAAAAAACAAAAAAATTAAGGAAATTCATCTTAAAAATCAAAATTTATATATTTTAAGAAAAAAATTAAAGAATTTTGTCTTAAAATTAAAATGAATTAGATGAAAAATTAATCAAATAGAATTTAAAGATCTATTATTAACTTCTTCAAGCAAGAAAAGACAATCTAATAGTTCAATTTATAATAAGAAATTTTTATATAATATATTAATTAATACTATTTTTTCAGGAGAAAAAATTAGTTTTTCTAATTTATCATTAGAAGAAAAAGTAATTAGTAAGTTAAATTGATTATCTTGAAAGCTTGATAATGATAAGATAAAACATTTTATAGAAGCTATTAAAGTTTTTATAAATATAGGATGAGATACTAATTCTTTTAAAGTTATTGAAGATTTTTCTATGTTATTAAATATTATTTTAGATGATTTGAATTCTGAAAAGCAATTACTATTAGATGAAATGAATGGTGAACAATTTTCTAAAATAAAGTTTTTAAATAATAATATGTATTCATTATTAACTAATGTTTTTGATAGAGATACTTTAGATATTAATGAAAATAAAATTTATAATTTTATAAAAAAATTCTCAAGTTATAATATTTCAAATTTTGATGAAAGATTAAAAGATTTAATTTCTTCTATTTGAATATATAAGAGTATTAAATTTAATAATTGAAAAGAATATATAAAATATTTAGATTTATCTTATGAAATAAAAAATTATATTTTAGAAACAGAGGAAGTATTAGAAGATGATTTAGTAGATGAATTTATATTAAGAGATAAAATAGAATTTCTTGAAAGTAAAATTGATGAAATTAAGAAAAAGACTATTGAAGTAAAAAAAATTATTGATAAAGAAAAAAGCTAGTTATTAACTAGCTTTTTTTGTAAATATTTCATTTATTTGATCTCTTACTTGATTTCTTGTTTCTTTTGAAATTTCATTATCTTCAAAAGATTTATCTAATACTTCAAGAGCTTTTTCTCTAGTAATACCTTTTTGTTCATATAATTTTACTAGATTTCATGGAATAAGATTAAAATTTTCCATGTCATAAATTTTAGGTTTTGTAGCTTTATCTGCTACTATTTCATCTACTGCCATTTTGTTGTTTTTATTAAAGTAAATTATTTATTTTATAATCTTTAAACAAAAAAAGTCAAAAAAATAATCTAGTTTTTACACTAGACTATTTTTTTAATTTCAAAACAATTTTATTTCATTCTATTTCTACTTCTTTTTCTAAGTCTGGATTTTCTATATCATCAACTATTTCAGATAATGTTTCTTTGCTAATATATTCACCAAAATTTTTAATAACATCATCAAGTCCTTTTATAGAAATTTTTATTCTATCATCAACTTCAAAATTAGCTTGTTTTCTAGCTTCTTGAATTTGTCTAACTATATCTCTACTTAATCATTCTGCAATTAATTCTGGATTTAATTCAGTTGAAATTGCTACAGCTGTACCAAAACCAGATTCTAAACTTTCATTTTTATTTTGTTTATCATTATTAGCTTCAAGAACTATTTCAAATTCTCAGGCTTCTAAAACAAAATCTCAAACTTTTACTTTTCCATCTTCTAATTCTTCAAAATTTCAAGCTTTTGCCTCTTGCATTATAAATTTAACATCTTTACCAAATTTTGGTCAGATAGCTCTACCATTTGGTTTACAGATTTTTTTAGGCATTTCAGATTCATCAAATACTTTTATTTCTTTTACATTTAATTCTTCTTTTAAAATGTCTTTGTAATATTCTTCTAAATCTGCTCAGATTTTTGCATAAGATAATGGTTGTCTAACTCTTAGTTTTTCATTTGCTCTAGCTGAAAGTCATAGAGTAATGAAATTTTGAGTTTGAGCCATATCATTATTTAAGTTTTCAAAAATAAATCATGGATTTGTTTCTGGATATAACTCTAAATGAACTGACTTTTTTCAAGTTAAACTTTGGAAAACATGTTCTGAAACAAATGGCATAAATGGTGAAATAATTTTTGATAATTCAATTAATACATCATTTAAAGTGTTGTATGCTTCAGTTTTATCTTGGTCTGATTCAGATTTCCAGAATCTTTTTCTTGATCTTCTAATATACCAATTTGTAAGATTATCCATAAATTTCACTATTGGTCTTGTAGCTTCATTTAATTTGTATGAATCAAATCAGTTTGTTACTTCTAAAATTAATTTATTTAACTCAGAAATAATCCATTTATCTAATTTATTTGATTTTCTATAATTTGGTAATTTGTATAATCTAGAATTTTTTATAGGAGCAACTTCATAAAATGCTTCTTCTATACTTAAGTTGTTTAAATATTTGTTTATAGCTCTAGATACTCATCCATGAGCAACTACTAAAATATCTTTTCATGCATATTTCTTTTCTAGGTTTTCATAAGCTTTTTCTACTCTTTTTACAAATTTTTCAAGAGGTTCTTCAGAATTATTTCTGTAAGTTCTACTTAAATCAGAATGATCTTTACAATTATATTTTTCAGCAATTTCTGCATGACTCATTCATCTAAATTCACCATAACTTTGTTCTCTAAATCCTTCATCTTCAATTATTTTTACATCATATCATAAATATGATTTTAATATTTCAGCTGTATGTTTTGCTCTTGTCATTGGAGAAGAAACAATTACTTCAAATTTTAAATCTTTTTGAGTAGCAAGTTGTTTTCATAAAGCATGAGCTTGAGCTATTCAAGTTTCATTTAAATCTAAATCATCATCTCAACCATTAACAATTTTATTTTTATTATTATTAGTTTGACCATGTCTAACAAAATAAATATTTCCTTTTTTAGCTTCAAATTTATCTATATTAGCATAAGTTGTATAGAAATAGAAAGTATTCCAAAGTGGTAAAATAACTTTTTTAACTACTTCTTCTACTCAACTTTCAGCAAATCTAAATTCTTGAGCTTCAACAACAGGACTATTCATTAAATAAAATCTAAGAGCATCAGCACCATATTTTTCAAATATCAAACTTGGATCTGGATAGTTTTTTAGAGATTTACTCATTTTTTTACCATCCTCAGCTAGAATAATTCAGTTAACAATTACATTTTTCATTGGAGCTTTATCAAAAAGTGCAGTCCCAAGTATAAGTAATGTATAGAACCAACCTCTAGTTTGATCAAGTCATTCAGCTATAAAATCAGCAGGGAATTTGAAGCTATCTTTATGTTCAAAAGGATAGTGTTTACTTGCATAAGGCATAGCCCCACTTTCAAACCAACAATCAAGAACTTCAGGAATTCTTTTTAATTCTGCTCCTGTTTCAGGATGTTTTAATTTGATTTCATCAACAAAATGTTTGTGTAAATCAACTTCTTGGTTGTTTTTTGTGTAGTAGTATTTTCAGTTTTTTTCTTCTATTTGTCCAAAATCTTTGTTTAGTTCATACATTTCTTTTACTGAACCAATACAAACTTCTTGTTTTTTATCTTCTGATTGCCAAACAGGAATTGCTGATCCCCAATATCTATTTCTAGAAATATTCCAGTCTCTTGCATTTTCAACCCATTTACCAAATCTACCATTTTTAATTACTTCTGGTACCCAATTTATATCTTGGTTATTAGCTACCATTTTGTCTCTGATTTTTTCTACAGCTACATACCAAGCTGAAATTCATCTATAAATAAGTGGTGTATCACATCTCCAACAATGAGGATATGAGTGGTCTATTGTAGCTATTTTTACTACATCTCATCTTTCTTTTAATGTTTTAATTACTTCTTCATTATAATCAAAAACATATTTTCCATCATCACTTAAAGTATTTATAACTTTTCAAGAATCATCTATATGAGCTACAAAACCTAAATCATTTTTTTCTCAAATAATGAAATCATCTTCTCAGTAAGCAGGAGCAATATGAACTATTCAAGTACCTGAATCAGTTGTTACATGATGACCTAAAACAACTGAATAAGCATTTTTTCATAGTTTGATAGAATTTCATAAGTCCTCTTCTAGGTCTTCTAATTTAATTTTGAAATCATCAAAAACTGGTTCATATTTTATTCATTCTAAACAAGTTCCAGGGTATTCTCTAATAATAGAATAATCTTCTTCATTTTTATAATAATCACTAAGTCTGTCTTTTGCTAAAACATAAGTTTCTCAAGTTTTAGTGTCCTTTAATTCTACATAAATTATATCAGCTCAAACTGCTAAACCAAGATTAGCCATCAAAGTCCAAGGAGTAGTTGTCCAAGCTAAGATATATTTATTATCATTTCATTTTACTTTAAATTTTACAGTAAGAGTTTTATCTTGTTTATCTTTATACCCTTGATTTACTTCAAAATTTGAAAGGGGAGTAGTACATCTAGGACAATATGGAACAACTCTATGACCTTCATAAATCAGTCCTTTATCATAAAGTTCTTTATATACCCACCAAACAGATTCCATAAAACTTAAATCCATAGTTTTATAGGCATTTTCCATATCAACCCATCTACCAAGTCTAGAAACAGTTTCTTTCCAAACATCAACATATCAGTCAACATTTACTCTACATTCTTCATTAAAATTATGAACTCAAACTTTCATAATATCATCTCTACCAGAGATTTCTAATTTTTTCTCAACAATATTTTCAATAGGAAGTCCATGACAATCCCAACCAAAAACTCTATCAACTCTTTTACCTTTCATAGTTTGGTATCTTGGGATTACATCTTTTATTGTTCAAGCAAGCAAGTGTCCATAGTGTGGAGTACCAGTTGCAAATGGAGGACCATCATAAAAATTGAATTCTTCAGAATCCTTTCTTGTTTCAACAGATTTTTCAAAAATCTTGTTTTCATTCCAATATTTTAAAACTTCTTCTTCAAGTTTAGGGAATGATTGTTTTGGGTTTACTTTTGTGTACATAGGTTAGTTAGGTTAATTGTTATTTTTTATAAATTCTCTATCATCTCCAAAGCTACATTTTTATAATCAGCTTCTTTTAGTTCTAGGTAAAGTGTTGCTTCATCTAGAATATCAGAAAGTTTTTCTTCTTGTTCTTCAGGAATTTCAGCAGAATAGATTTCTATAAAAAGCCTATCAAGTCAATCAAAATCATCTTCAAGTAGATATTGTTTTAATTTTTTAATTATATCTTTTGTTTTCATAAATTATTTATTATAATTTAAAATTTCTTTTATTTCTCCAAGCTCTAATTTAAATTGTTGTTTTCATTCATGTTCAAATATTCATAAATTTCACTTAAATTCTATAATTGCAAGTGGAGAATCTGGTCTATATCAGTTTTTGATATGAATTTCATCAAAATCTTTTGGAGTTCAGTCTTTGTTTAAAAGTCTTGATTCCCAAAAAGGTTTTACTTCTCTGTATTTGTATTTTATTTTTCAGTTTACTAATTTTTCAAATCACTTAGCACAAGTTCTAAGTAATAAAACTTTTTTAGTCATTTTTAATTTTTTCAGTTTCTAAAGTAAATTCTCACCATTTCATAAAAATCCAAAATAGAGAGAAAAATAAAAATAATCATCCAAGATAACTTACTCAGATATTTGCTCATTCTCATAAGTTAAATTTATAACAAATATAAATACAAGTTATAAATCAAATTAAAAGCAAACTTAAAACTAAATTATTTATTAAATGTAATTTTTTCATAATAATTATTTATTTTTTTAAAATACTATCAATTAAACTTTGTACTCATTTTGCTATATTAACAAGAGAAGTATTATTTGTTGTATAGTCATTTTTCTCTTTGTTAATTATAAAAAATGTTGTAGTAGCAATAATGATTGTAGCAGTAATAGCAAGAGGTATTTCTTTACTATTTTTTATTTCTTTCCAAAAATTTCTTTTTTCCATATTTTATTTTTATAACTAAAAAAGCACAAAAATAATTATATTTTTGTGCTTTCGGTCCCAAAAATGGGAAGTTACCACCTAAAGCTATACTTAATTTTAGTTTTGTTAACTAGGAGATTTCACTCCCGAGAGGTTCTACTAAGAAATATTATTCTGTTCTTCCTCCAGCTTGTGGTTGATAGCCACTCAAATGCTTTTAAATTACATATTTATTATATAAAAAATTAGATTTTTGCAAATCTAATTTTTTATAATTGATCTAAATCTAGATATTCATCCATTCTTATACTCCAAACAAATTCATCAACATGAGAAACAAGTATCATTGCTCAAGTGTATTTGTCTAAAGCTTCAGCAATAACAGGAATATGTCTAAAGTTTATATGATTTGTAGGTTCATCTAGTATTAATAAACCTGGTTTTTGGAATATTAATGCACAAAATGCAACTAAACCTTTTTGTCATTCTGATAAATCTCAAATTTTTGTTTTCATGATTTCTCAGTCAATTAGCATTCTTGCTGCTTGGCTTCTAAATTCTTGTTCTGTTAAATTTGGTCAATATTTTCTTAGCTCATCATATGCTGTATTTTCAAAATTTAAGTTATGAAAATCTTGTGTATAATAACCTATTTTTACTCATTCTCAGATTTCTACTCCTTCAGCTTCTCATTTAGCTAAAGCATTTAAAAAAGTAGATTTACCCATTCAGTTTGGTGCTGATAAAAGCATATGTGTATCTTTTCTAAGTACTTTATCAACTTGTTTTGTTTGCATTTCTCAATCTATAACAATTCAAACAGAGTTTATTTTTAAAATTTCACCTCAAATTCATTCTTGGCATTCTATTGTAAAAGGTTTGATTGCTTTATCTTCTTTTCTTGTATCTCACATTTCTTCTTTTAGTCTTTCTGCTTCTTCTTTTAATTTTTTAGCAACAGCTCTTAATTTACCTCATTTATGTGCAAATGTATTTGCTTGTGCCATTTTATCTTCTGCTTCTTTTTTCATTCTAGCATTTTTCATGTTTTCTTTTTCTATTTTTTTTGAAACTTGTTCAACTACATCATAATAGTTTCAAACATATTGTTCTACTTGTTTTGTATGAACATCAAGGTATAAAACTCAGTCAGTAAAACTATTCAAAAAATCAGCATCATGGGAAATAACTAGAACTGTATCTTTATATTCTTTTAAGAAATCTTCAAGTGCATAAATACCTTCTTTATCTAGATTATTTGTTGGTTCATCTAAAAGTAAAATATCTGGTTTTTGGATTAATGCAGCAGCTAATAATAATCTTGCTTGTTGTCATCCTGAAAATTCTTTTATTTTTTTATCAAGAGTAGTTGTTAGATTTACTGCTCTTAAAACTTCCATTATTTCTTTATCTATATTTTCATTATCTAATGCTTTTTTGTATTTTCTAAAATATTCTTGTATTGTTAAGTCTTTATCTTCTGGTGGCATAACTTGAAATGCAATTGCAATAGTTGCTCAATCTTTTGTATGAACTTTACCAATTTTTGGTTCTAATTCTCTTCTAATTAGTTTAAAAATAGTAGATTTTCAAGCTCAGTTTTGTCACATTATTGTAATTTTTTTACCTGCTCTAATATTAAAACTTACATCATCTAATATTAATTTAGGATGTACATATTCAAAAAATACACTATCAAATCTTATTACTGTTTCATTATTTGAAGCCATTTATTATTTTATTAAAAATTAATTGCTAGTATTGTATAGATTTAGAGTAAAAAGCAAGTTTTAAAAAACACTGATTAATTTCAGTGTTTTTCTTTATGTTCTTTTGCTTTTTCAAGATTTTGCTTTTCTTTAACTTGTTTCCAAATTCAGTCTTGTCAAGGAATTGATTGTCTTACTGCTCAAATTCTTTCAGAGAATTTTTTATAACATCTTTCAAAAACTTTTTCTTGTGATGAAATTAATCATTCTTGTTCTAGGGAATTTAAAAGACACATATAATCCCAAAATACATCTCAAAGTTCATCTTCAAGATAAACTGAATTATTTGGTTTTATTTCATCTTTTGCTTCCTGCCATTCATCATCAATTCAATCAACATAAGTTTTATGTCAATAATACCATTTATTTTTAGTATCAATAAATTCTTGAATTCTTGATTTAGCAAGTTTTTTGATTTTGATAATATTTTCCATTTTTATAGTTTATAATATTTATTATAAAAAGCTGGAATAGCTGATAAAAATGCTAATAGAAATTGATCTTTTCTAGTTAACATATCATCACTCCAATGTCCAAATGCTCCTCATTTTTTACTTGCATTTTCTTCTTTTGTGGCTTCAGATAAAACTGGTCAAAGTTCTAAGTTTTCATCATATATTTTTTTTCTAAAATATTCTGGAACTTCCATTTTATTTGAGAATCAGTAGTGTCATTCTCAAGAATTATTTAAAATATATACAACTCAAAATAAATAAGCTTTATCTTGAATTATAGTTGTTCCTCCTTCCATTCAAATGTAAAAATCAGCTTCAACTTCTTTTTTACAATTATGAGCTCTATTAAATGCTCAAAGCATATTTTCTTCTTCAGAAATAGGCATATCAGAAATATCTGAACTTACTTTTAGAGGAATAATTTCAATTTCTTCATCTTTAAAATAAATACATTTTTTAATTGCTTCTTCAATTGCAGCTACTTTTGGTGGAGATTTTGTTCAAATTGCTATTTTCATATATTTTATTTATTATTTAAAATAATATCTTTAAATTTATTTATTTCTATTGCTTGAAATCAAGCATTTTTAGGAGCTATCTCATCATTTGATTCTTTGTCTCAACTAAATAATATTTCATTTCTTTTTACAATTATTCAACTTTCTTTTAGCTTTTCATAACTTAAATCAAATATTTCAGTGTTTTTTATTGTTTTTTGTAATCAAACATCACAAGAATAAATTTTAAATAAAAAATCATGATTTTTAAGTAATTCTTCAACTTTATTCACATATATTGAAGATAGGTTTGAGATTAAGAATAGATTTTGAACTTTTGATTTTATAGTTTCTAAAAATTCATCAGTTTGTGGTCTTAAATTATAACTTTCTATTTCTTTATAATAATTTTCTAAAATTATTTTTTTATCTAGATTTGAAACATTTTTTTTATATGATCTTCATTTTCATTCTTTTTGAAAAAGATAATCAAACAATTCTTGATAATATTTTTCAGGATTTTGAGAATATTGTTTAACCATTAAGTTAGTTTCTCTTAAATTTAATCAGTATTTTTTAAAAATTCTTGCTAGATTAAATTTAGGTCTTTTACTGTCATCAATTAATGTTCAAAAAGCATCAAATCATACTGATTGTATATTATTTTCTTTTAAGTAATTCATATCTATTTTTATTAAAATTAAAATAATCAAAAAAACCATTTTTTCTTTTTTTCCTTTCTGTCATTTTCCAAATCTTGTTCAGTTATTCAGGCTGTTTTTAATAATATTTGTTTAAGTTCTTGTCAGTTTGGAACTCAAGATTGGTTAAAAATTATTTTTTCTCAGTCTAGGATTATAATTGTTGGAGTTCACATTACTCTAAAATTTTGGAATAGTTCTATATTACTGTCAGAATTAATTGCAACAAAATCATAGTATTTTCAGAATATTTTTTCTGCTTCTATAAAATTTGGCATAAAAGCATGGCAAGGAGGACAAGAATCTGAATAAAAATTTAGAATTTTTAGATTTTTTTCTCAAGAAAGAGTATTGTTTTGTGCTTGGTATAACATATTTAATTTTTTAAAAATTATTTCAAAAACTTATTAATTTCAATAACAGATTTAACTCTATTTTCATTTTCTTTTCATCTACTTCAGACTCTTATAAAATTAATTCCAGATTCCAATGCAAATATTTTATCCATTTCTCAATCTCATAAATACAAAGCTTTTCTATAGAAATTAGGATCTCAAGTTAATTCTTGAAAAACTTCTAAATGCTGTTTTCATTTTAAAATTTTATCACTTCAAATTATTTTTTCAAAGTAATCATAAATTCATCAGTCTTTTAAAGTCTTTGTTGCAAAATCTGTTGAGCTTCAAGTTGTTAAAAATAATTTATATCATTTTTGATAAAGTTCTTTTATTTTTTCTTGTACTCAAGGGAAAAATTTCACTTTATCTCTTAAATTTCACAGTATTTTATATATTTTTTTTGTTTCTTTGTCAGCTATACTTTTATTTCAAAAAATATGCTCTAATTGTTCTTGTAAACTTTGTCATTGAGAGCTTTCTAAATAATATCTAGCTGTATCATATAAATCAGGATAATTATCTAAAAAATAGTCTTCAATTATATCCAAAATTTTATGAGTAGAATTTATAAGTGTTCAGTCTAGGTCAAAGATAATGTATGAATATTTAGTCATTTTCTAGATTTTTTAATATTAATTTATTTATTTTTTTTACAGGTTTTTCCCATAAAAAAGCATCATGACCAGCTTCTATTGTACATGGTCAACTTTCTAAAATTTCAATTTCAGTAGTTCAACTATCTCATCTTTTTTCTCTTAATTTTTTTACTTCTTTAAAATATTCTTGCATTGCTTTACTTTCAAATAAATTATCATCTTTTATACTTATTATAATTAAATTTATTTTTTCACTAATTTTTTTAACATAATCTTCTGGAGAAATTCTTTCAGCATCTACTATTGCTTGAGACAGTAGTGCTAAACTAGAAAGTGAAAATCTTTTTTCAAATTTTTTACCTTCATTTTTAAAATAAGCCATCATATTTTCTTTTGCTTTTTGAAAGTCTTCTAATTTATTTCAGTATTTGTCTGAGTAAAATCTATCAAAATATTTAGGATTTAGAAATTTTAAAAATCATATTTGTCTAACTACTTTCATAGTATATTTACTATTCCATGTTTTTATTGCTTTTTTTATTTCTATTTTTGTTTCTTTTATTAATTCATCATAAAGTTTTGATTGTCATTTTAGATTATCTAAATTTTTATCTAATCTTTTACTTACATCTTCTCTTTTTTTTATAAAATCAACTTGTATACTAAAGAATTCTTTTGCATCTTGTGTTGGAGCTATTGGTCATGCAATTGGTATTAGATATTTAGGTTCTAATTCTTTATCAAATGCCCAAGTATGTATATGTCCACCTCAATTAGATCATCATAATAAAATATCAACTTTTTTAATTCATATTAGTTTTAATGTTTTTTTCCAAGCTTCTACTTGTTTTTCAGCTGGTACAGGGTAAAAATTTAAATTATGTTTATATGGTCATGTACTATCATATGGTCATCAAAAATAATCAAGTCAAATTATAATATTTTTATTTGGATCTAAAACTGATCAAGGTTTTCAATAAAAATTTGCCCATCAGTCTCATTGACTTGCTCTTGATGAAAAAAGTCTAGCATTTCATGTTAATGCAGGAATAACTACTATAATATTTTTATTTGTATTATTTAATTCTGCTAATGATTTAATTCAATAGATACTATATCATACTTTTGCATCTTCTATAACCTTTTCTTCTTCTCATTTATACAATTTAAAATCACCTATATTCATTGCTCAATAAATATATGGGATTTTATTGTTTTCTTCAAAGAAATTATCTATTTTATTTATACTCATATTTATAAAATTATTTTAGCATTTATTTTATTTTTAAAAAAAATTTGAAATTTATCAAAAATTTCATTTTGTTGTTTTTTTATTATTTCTAAATCAGTTATTTCAATATGATTTTTAATTTCTGAATTAAATTTGTAATCATAACTTGCTTCATAATAGTCTTTTCTATATTCTAATATTTCTCTTAATGTTTTTCATGTTTTCATTCAAACTATTCTATCAATTTTCATTAATTTTAATCTTTTTTCAATAATATGAATAGGTGTATCAATATAAATAACTTTTCATTGTTCTCTAAGATTTTTCATTGCTCAGAGTTTTAATGGAAGACTACCTGATGTTGATAAAATAGTAGGATTTTTAAATTTTAATTGTTTTCAAATATATCATTCAAGATTTAGAAAATTTTCATCTCAAAGAATATTTAAAATATTAGCAACAGTTTGATTTGCTAATTTTTCTGGAGTTATTCAAATATTAGCAAATTTTAGAATTCATATCAATTCTTCTGCTTCTTCTAAAGTTATTTTTTCAAGTATATCATCATCAAAATCTTTAAAATCAATATTAAAAAATTTAGATAATTCTTTATGTAGTTGTTTTCAGATTGTTGTTTTTCAGCCTCAAGGCATTGCTGTAAGTATTATTGAATTTTTCATAAAAAAATAATCATAATATATTGTAAATATTATGATTATTTTAATTTTTTAGTCAAGATTAACTATTTGTTTTTGCAATTACTTCTATTTCAACTAAAGCATTTTTAGGTAAATTACTTACTTCTATTGTTGATCTAGCAGGTTTTAATATAAAGTAATCTTTATATACTTCATTCATTTTTTCAAAGTCAGCCATATTTTTCAGAAATACTGTTGTTTTAACTACATTTTTAAGACTTATATTATATTCTGCTAAAACTCAAGCTATATTTCTACATACTTGTCTTGTTTGTTGTTCAATATCTCATTCTACCATTTCCATTGTTTCTGGGTTTAAAGCAATTTGGCCAGAACAAAATACTAAACCATTAATTCTATATGCTTTGCTATATGGTCAAATAGCTTCAGGAGCTCTAAAAATCTTTTTTTTATGTGTTTCAGCATTGGCTGATGCTTCTTCATTTTCACTTCTAGTTGTAAAAATTATCACCATTTTATTTTAAATTAAAATATAATCTTTAAATATTATAACATTATTATACTAATAAATCAAAATATAGTTCATTATTTGTTACATCTTGATATTTAAAACCAAGTTTTTCCATATTAGTTTCAATATTTTTCCAATTTTTTGGATTATCTGTTTTGATTCAAATAAATACTGGTGCAGTATTTTTTGCTGATTTTTTTAGATATTCAAATCTTTCTATATCATCTCAATTTCCTAAAACTGATAAAAAATCTTTTAATGCTCAAGGTCTTTGTGGAAAACTTACAAGATAATATTTTTTTAATCATTCAAATTTTAAACTTCTTTCTTTTATTTCAGGTAG
>Ga0256828_1000739_pt1 | contig 21335 bp, 21 predicted proteins | sample CV88metaG_FD_185993 | JGI IMG/M metagenome (GOLD analysis project Ga0256828, IMG submission 185993) | Hydrothermal vent microbial communities from East Pacific Rise, Pacific Ocean - CV88 | ecosystem: Environmental > Aquatic > Marine > Hydrothermal vents | place: Pacific Ocean: East Pacific Rise...
CAAAAATGCAGGCATAGAGTTTGCAACTGCGGGTGAGACGATGACAAAGATGGACTACTATGAGCCAGACCAGGGAAAAGCACAGTTGCGTGATGGCTCATTTGGGGTGCATGTGGTTGTACCTTCGGGGATATTTAAAGGCTCTTCAATGGTCGAGGCTGCTCGTCTTGCTGAGGTTTATGGTGATGGAGAGCTTCGTTTGGATATGGAGCAGAGTTTTTATATTATGGGTGTAAAAGATGTTGACGGACTCTTGCGTGAGGAGTATTTCAGCGAGTATAAAAGCCTCAGTACACCATACTTTAACCACCTTATAGCCTGTGCAGGGACGCAGCACTGTCCATTTGGTGTGATTGAGAATAAAAATGATGCTATTAATATGGCTGCTTATTTGGATGAAAAAGTACCACTTGCAACCGGTCGCGTAAGAATGTACTGGTCAGCCTGCGTGAAAGGGTGTGGTATTCACGGTCTTGGAGATATAGGTTTTGAAGGGTGTAAAGCAAAAGTTGGTGGAGTCAACGGCAACGGTGTTAATATCTATCTTGGTGGAAAACTAGCAGGTGAAGGTGCTGTTGAAGGGCACACTATACTCAAAGGCGCACCACTTGAATATGCAAAATATTATGTAGAGTCTTTGATGTTAGAGTATAAAAGGCTGCGTGAGAGTGGCGAGAGTTTTGAGAGATTTAATGAGAGAGTGCTCAAAAGTTTTACTAATGCAAAGATTGGATTTGTAATGATGTTACAAGCCTATCTACGTGCTAAAAATATTGAGGTTGATTTTGGTTTTGAGACAAAAGTAAATACAGGGAAAAATGAAGAGTTTGAGGTCTTTGAGCTTGGACGCCGACTCTATTTTCAACTAGTAAAACAGGAAGCATACTCTGCCTATGAGCGTTTTACAAATGTAGTTAAACGTGAAAAACTTGAAGATATCAGAAAGTTAGTACCAGGCATCGATGAAAATATTGTAAAGATGCTAGAGTTAATACTACACAGTGATGAGCGAAAAAGAGCAGTTGTTTTTTCAGAGCTTATTCCCTTCATAATGCTTTATGAGAAGTAAAATAGTATTTATGTTACAATAAGCTTAAATAATTTCAAGGTATCATTATGAATGGCCAATTGCTAGTAGCGGTGCTTGCGTTAATACTCTTTATCAGCTTTGTTGTCAATGTAAAGCTTTTCATCAATTTTAAACGGCGTAAGGAGAATGATGATCTACTTATTCGTTGTGCATATTTTAATCCTGTAACTGATCTTCCAAATCGTCAAAATATTGAATTAGTGATTAATGAACAAATTGACAGAGCTCTACGGCATAATCAAAGTTTTTTATTAACTGTTGTAAAGATAACTAACTATCATGATGTAAAAGCGAAATCAGAGGAGTTAGGAGATGCTTTTATGCTTGAGGCTAGTGAAAGACTATTAGCTTGTATTCGAGATGAGGATATTGTTGCTCATACAACAGATGATGGTTTTGTTATTGTTTTTAATGAATATCTTGATGAAGAGAACTATGATATCATTATAAAGAGAATTAAAAAAACTTTTAAAGAACATCCTCATATCCATACAAAATACCATTTGTCTTACAATATTTCTTTTGGACATACAAAATATCCTAATGATGGTACAGATGCTAAATTACTTATTGAACGTGCAACAAGTAATGCATTAAAGTAAAATAAAAGCCATTTTTGAGTATAATTCACGGATTTTTATAAAAAGGTGTATGCATGGCTAACAAACGTGTTTTGGTTAAGTTTTCGGGTGAAGCTCTTGCCGGAGAGGCAGGTCATGGAATTGACACACAAATTTTAAAGTACATTGCTCAGGAGATCAAATCTCTTGTAGATGCAGGCATTGAAGTTGGTATCGTTATTGGTGGTGGAAATATCATTCGTGGTGTGACTGCAGCACAGGATGGTATTATTAAACGTACATCGGGTGATTATATGGGAATGCTCGCAACCGTAATAAATGGTGTAGCTATGCAAGAAGCTTGTGAACATGCAGGACTTCAAGTGCGTATGCAAACCGCTATTAAAATGGAACAGATTGCCGAGCCTTATATTAACCGTAAAGCAACACGTCATCTTGAAAAAGGCCGTGTAGTTATTTTTGCAGCAGGAACGGGTAATCCTTTTTTTACAACAGATACAGCTGCAACACTTCGGGCTGTAGAGATTGGTGCTGAAGTTATTATAAAGGCAACAAAAGTCGATGGTGTTTATGATAAAGATCCTGCAAAATTTAGTGATGCTAAAAAACTTGATGAACTGACATATGACCAAGCATTGCAAGATCATATAAAAGTAATGGATGATACATCAATCGCACTTGCAAAGGACAATAGTTTACCTATTATCGTTTGTGACATGTCTATTAAAGGAAATCTTTTAGACATTTTAAATGGCAATATGCAAAATTGCTCAATAGTTAAATAGAAGGAATTATAGATGAAAGTAGAAGAATTAACTGCAAAAGTTTTAGAACAAAATCCGCAAATGGATCGATATCAATTAGCGATTGCTGTTTCAAAAAGAACAGATGAATTAGAAAATGGGGCAACAAGTAAATTAAGTGTAAATACAAGCCATATAAAATCATCTGATCTGGCACTTATGGAAATTGCTGAAGGCCTTATAGTAATTAAAGGCTTTACTAAAAAAGAGAAGTAGTCTTTTGAGTCTGAATCAGCTCAATATAGAAAAGATAAAACATCTTCGAGATGTTGATTCAGCATCTGTCTATCTTTTTTCTCAAATTCCCCCATCGCAAGAACTTCAGGAAGCATTATCATTTTCTATTGAAGCTCATAAGGAGCAGTTTAGAAAAAGTGGTGAACCCTATATAGTACATCCTATCTTAGTAGCATCGATTGTTGCAACGCTTACAAATGATGAATCGATGGCAATAGCAGCACTTTTACATGATGTTGTAGAAGATACTAATATATCTATCTTAGAAATTGAAGAAAAATTTGGAAGGGATGTAGCTCATCTTGTTTCTGGAATGACAAAAATTGATGTTATCCGTGACAGTGAATTAGTACCTTCAAACTCTGATGAAAAACTCGTTGTATCAGCACTTTCGTTTCGTAAGATGTTACTTGCAAGTATTGAAGATGTACGGGTATTGGTTGTAAAATTATGTGATAGACTTCATAATATGCTTACACTTGATGCACTGCCTCCGCATAAACAAAGGAGAATTGCTGAAGAAACTCTAGTTGTTTATGCTCCCATAGCACACCGTCTTGGTATTAGTTTCTTAAAAAATCTTCTAGAAGATCTTAGTTTTGGATACCTCTTTCCAGAAGAGAAGCATCATATAGATAACTATCTTGATACAAATTATCATGCTATGGAGATGAAATTAAGCGAATTTAAGGAATCCATTTCAAAAACACTTATAAAAAATGGTTTTTGTGAAGATGATTTTGAAGTACTTTCTCGTATAAAACATCGTTACTCTATTTACTTGAAAATGCAGAGAAAAGGTGTAAGTATTGATGAGGTACTTGATCTTTTAGCCGTTCGTATTTTAACGAAAGAACCAATCAAATGTTATGATGCATTAGGACACGTTCATCTTAATTTTCGTCCGTTGGCTTCACGATTTAAAGATTATATTGCTGTTTCAAAAGATAATGGATATCAGACAATTCATACGACTGTTTTTCATAAAACAGCGATTTTTGAAGTTCAAATTAGAACTTATGAAATGCATAAAACTGCGGAACTCGGAGTTGCAGCACACTGGAAATATAAAAGTGGTGGTAATAATATAAAACTTGATTGGCTGGATAACTTACAGTATCAAAATGAATCAGTTGAAGATTTTTATGCACTTATTAAAAATGATCTTTATTCTGAAGATATTTCAGTCTTTTCCCCAAAAGGGGATGCATTTACACTTCCCCGTGGTGCAGTTGCACTTGATTTTGCTTATGCTGTGCATAGTGAAGTTGGTAATAAGGCAACATCTGTACTTGTTAATAAAACAAAATCTTCACTTTTGACTGAACTCAATAATGGTGATATCGTAAAAATTATTATTGGTGATGAGATTCAAACGCGTTGCTCATGGATTGATGCGGTTAAGACATCAAAAGCAAAAACAAATATGAAGTTAAACTGTAATTCTCGTCTGCGTGAAATTAATGCAAAAGCAGCTATTAGTATTGTAGCAACCGCTATGAGTTTAAGTTACTCACGTGTTGAAGAGTGGTTTAGAAAATGTAACTGTGAATCTTTGGCTAGTTTACCAAATGATATAGAATACTTTAAAAATGTAATTTATAAATATGTAAGTGAAATAAGTAAAAATAGTCGTTTTAAAGCTTTTATATCACGGCATAGATTTAAACTCAAACGTCAAGAATTTTCAGGTTTGGTTGTATATGCTGCAAGTAATGTAAATGATGTTGTATTTGACTATTGTTGTCATCCGAAACCAGGTGATGAGGTGATGGCATTTTTAGAAAAAGGCAAAGCACATGTACATCATAAAATGTGTTCAAATGCTGCTAAAAAGCTTGAAGCAAATGAATCTATGGTTTTTGTTAAATGGGCACAAGAGAACTTATATAGATATAAACTAATAGCATCTTTACATAATGAAAAAGGTGCATTAGCTGAATTTTTAACATATTTGGTGAAATTAGATATTGATATATTATCTATTGAACTTGGAAAAGAACATTCCGATTATATTCAGTATTGTGAGCTTGTTTTTACAACAAAAGAAGCCGATATTAATCGACTTCGTGCTAAAATAGAGTCCAAAATTAAAGTTATACACTTAGTACGCAGTGATGACGCTTATAAAAATTAAACAATTTTAAAAAGAGAGAGTAGATGATAGAAGAAGCTTTAAGGGAAATCCATAGAGGTTGTGCTGAGATTATAGACAACGAAAGAGTTGAGAAACTTTTAAAAGCTTACTATGATGAAGGTAAGACATATAGAGTAAAAGCTGGTTTTGATCCTACTGCACCTGACTTGCACTTAGGTCATACTGTGCTACTGCAAAAGCTTGCAACATTTCAAAAGTATGGTGGACGTGTACAGTTCCTTATCGGTAGTTTTACAGCGATGATAGGTGATCCGACTGGAAAAAGTGCGACAAGAAAAGTGTTGACAAAAGAAGATATTGTTAAAAATATAGAGTCATACACAACACAGGCATTTAAAATTTTAGATAAAGATAAAACAGATATTGTTTACAATAATGAATGGCTGGATGAACTTGGGGCAGTAGGAATGCTTGAACTTGCTTCAAATCTGACAGTTGCACGTATGTTGGAACGTGATGATTTTTCTAAGCGTTACGCATCTAATACACCAATTGCAGTAAGTGAGTTTATGTATCCGTTATTGCAGGGGTATGATAGTGTTCATCTTGCTTCAGATATTGAGATAGGTGGAACGGATCAAAAATTCAATCTTCTGATGGGACGCCAATTACAAAAATCATATGGACTTAAAAAACAACAGGCTGTTTTAATGATGCCGATTTTAGAAGGTCTAGATGGTGTTCAAAAGATGAGTAAATCTTTAGGCAATTATATTGGTGTTTCTGATGAAGCTAATGATATGTTTGGTAAAATTTTAAGTATTTCAGATGAGTTGATGTGGCGATATTATGAACTTCTTAGTACAAAATCACTCGATGAAATAGCTTCTCTTAAAGCTGGTGTAGCTGATGGTAGCCTGCATCCTAAAAAAGTAAAAGAAGAACTTGCTTTAGAAATAACTACCCGTTATCATGATTCATCAGCTGCTCAAGCCGCAAAAGAAGAATTTGAAAAAGTGCATGCAAAGAGTCAAATTCCTACTGATATCGATGAGTTTGAAATTACTTGTGAAGATGGATCTCTTTGGATAGCAAAAGCACTTGTTGATTGTGCTATTGAACCATCTACTTCTCAGGCTAGACGAGATATTAAGCAAGGTGGTGTTAAAATAAACCAAGAAAAAGTTTCAGATATGCAACTGCAACTTACACCTGGCGAGTATCTTCTACAGGTAGGAAAAAGAAAATTTGCGAAGTTAAAGGTAAATTAATGAGTTTTAAATCTTTAAAAATTGGAAAATATGAGATAGAGAAGCCAATCGTTCAAGGTGGCATGGGAGTAGGTATTAGTTGGGATCAATTAGCAGGAACTGTTTCAGCCGAGGGTGGGCTTGGTGTTATTTCTGCTGTTGGAACAGGATATTATAAAAATAAAGAGTATTCTCATAAACTTGTTTCTGGTAGACCTCTAAGTGAAGAGAATTTTTATTCAAAAGATGGTTTTAAAGCAATTATTGACAATGCCAGAAAAATCTGTGAAGATAAACCATTAGCAGCAAATATTTTATATGCTATTAATGATTATGGTCGTGTTGTACATGATGCTTGTGAAGCTGGAATTGATATTATTATTACAGGTGCGGGGCTTCCAACAAATATGCCAGAATTTACTGAAGGTTATCCTGATGTCGCACTTGTTCCAATTGTTTCATCTGCAAAAGCACTGAAAATTATTTGTAAGCGTTGGAAAAAGCGTTATAATAGAGTTCCTGATGCAGTAGTTGTAGAGGGGCCAAAATCTGGTGGACATCAAGGATTTACTTATGAACAGTGTAAATTACCTGAGAATCAACTTGAAAATATTGTTGGTCCTGTTGTAGAAGAAGCAGCACTGTGGGGTGATATTCCTGTTATTGCTGCAGGTGGTGTTTGGGATAAAAATGATATAGAAGATATGCTAAGTCGTGGTGCTCGTGGGGTACAGATGGGTACACGCTTTATTGGTACTTATGAATGTGATGCCCATGCAAACTTTAAAAAGGTGCTGCTTGACGCAAAAGAAGAAGATATTATTTTAATGAGTTCACCAGTAGGTTATCCTGCACAGGGTGTCGTGACAAATCTTACGCATTTGGTAGAAAAACGTGAAGGTCCTGCTATTAAATGTATTTCTAATTGTGTTGCACCATGTAATCGTGGTGAAGAAGCAAAAGTTGTTGGTTTTTGTATAGCAGACAGGCTTTCTGATGCATATGAAGGTAATACTGAAACAGGTCTATTCTTTTCAGGTACAAATGGTTATAGACTTAATAAAATCATCTCAGTAAAAGAGTTAATGAATAAATTGATAGAGGGTGAATAGATAGCAGATGCTTCGCTCTTTCTTTTTATCTTTTTTTCTTGTTGTTTCGCTTTGTGCACAAAGTAATAATGTACTTTTAAAGCGAGCAAACAACTATGCAAAATCTTCTACTAAAACAGATCAGTTCCGTGCCTATAATGATTATAAAAATCTCTATTTACAAGCTTTAATGGATGAAAATTTAAATCTTAGAAGGGAAGCATTAAAAGGAATAGTAAAAACAGGAAATAGGCTCCATATTGATGTTTTTCAATATTCAAAAGAACTCACTTCCATGCAAGAGAAAAAATATTCTAGTAGTATCACAAAAACTAAAACGACAAAAAAATTAAAACAGAAAATAAGGGTTAAATCATCTCATAAACTAAAATCTGTTCGTTGGCATAATGGAAGACTTCTTTTAAGATTCGATAAGAGATTACGTTCAAATCAAATTAACTATTTTACTCTTTATGATAAAAAGAGGAAAAAATATAAATATATTTTTGATATACATGCTTCTATGCTTACAAAATCACAGACACTCCGTAAAAACAAAATTGACAGAATTAAACTTGCTCAATATAATCCAACTACTTTACGTCTTGTAATTGAAAATCATTCTAGGCTTTCTGTACATTTTAAGCAGGAGAACTATTCACTAAATATAAGTATAAATAATATATTAGAACATCGTAAAATAAAAAAAACAACGCATATAAAAATGCCTATATCAAATCTTAAGAATAAGATTATTGTGGTTGATCCGGGGCATGGAGGAAAAGATCCTGGTGCCATAGGATATAAAAGATATCGTGAAAAAGTTGTTGTATTGAAAATTGCACAGGAACTTAAAAAAATACTTAGAGCACGTGGTTATAAAGTTTATATGACAAGAGATAGTGATAGATTTATTAAACTTAGAAATAGAACACGTTTTGCCAATGCAAAGCATGCTGATATATTTGTTAGTATACATGCAAATGCAGTTAGTAAAAAGGATGCAAAAAAAGCATATGGCTTGGAGTGTTATTTTCTTTCAACATCAAGATCGAAAAGAGCTAAGAGAGTTGCTGCAATGGAAAACTCTGCAGATTTAGAAGATATGAACTATTATGGAAAGCAGTGCTTTTTAAATACAATAAATTCTCACAATATCATAGCTGCAAATAAGTTAGCAATTGATCTTCAGCGAGGGGCATTGGCAAGTTTACAAAAAAAATATAAGAATGTAAAAGATGCTGGAGTTAGAGAAGGACCATTCTGGGTGCTAGTTGGCGCACAAATGCCTGCTGTTTTAGTTGAAGTTGGTTTTATCACACATCCAACTGAAGCAAAAAGGTTAGTAAGTAAGAGATATCAACATACAATGGCCTTTGGACTTGCAAATGGAATAGAACGATATTTTATAAATAATAATTAAAGAAGATTACTCCTCTTCTTTTTTATACTCAAGATTTCCTGCACGAGACTCTTTTTCATTAATAAGCCTTTCTATTTGCTCTTTGACTTTATCATATCTAAACTGCTCTTTAAAACCTTGAATACGACCGCCAGCCGCATTTGGATGTCCACCACCATTTGCCCACTCTTTAGAAATTTGTGAAACACTTACCTGATTGTTCGCACGTAGACTCATAGTTCCTCGTGAACTCACATCTACAATGAAATCATATTCAGGATATTTCATTAAAAAGCCGTTTCCGATGATGGAAGTATTTCCAACACCATAAGAGAGATAACCACGATATCCTTTGTAGTATATTGTTTTTTCTGCACGTGCATGTCCCAGAAGTTCTACAACATATTTTGTTGCAAGATTATCAAGGGTGTCATTCCTATCATCTTTAAAAAAATCTTTTTTTAAAAAATAGATTTTTTCATCAAGTACAATAGGAGCATCCGGTTCATTAATAAATTTTGCCGCTTTTTGTAATAGTGAGAGTTTGTATTGTGAATCTTCATTTGGAAACATAATACGATTGAGCTCACGCGTTTCATTTACGAGGCGCATACATACTTTTCCATACTCAAAATTATCATGTTCTTCTTGCTTCCATAAATCAACTGCATTTACAATTTCCACATATTTTTGCATCCATGAAGGTTCATTAAATTCAAAATGCTCTCTAATAAAGTCATATGTTATTTTTGTTGCAGATCTCGAAGTATCAAGATAGTACCAATCATATTTTTTAGCACTCTCTTCACCACTTCCATGATGATCAAGTAGTTGTAAATTAATATCCATACCATTTTCATTAAGTTTTTTAACTTCATGTGTCAGCCATTTTGATTCATCTGCTGTAAGATTGAGATCTGTAATAAGAATGAGAGCTGCTTCTTTGGAATCTTTGATTTTTTCTAATATAAGATCAAGTTTTTGTTTAACTTCTGCACCATAATTAGCATTATAGTTAAAAATAGCATAGGGTGTATACTTCATAATTAGTTGACAACTATATCCGTCTAAATCTATATGGGATAGATGATGGATTGTTCTGTTTTTATTCATTTATTACCTTTATTCTTCAGTTTGATTTGTTATAGAGATAGAACCAAGCACTTCAAAAGTTGCACTTGAATCAATTTCTGCGTGAGAGAGTGTTACTACATCAAGTGAAAATCTCTCGAATATTTCAGCTACACCGCGACGAATTTGTGGGTCGACAATAATTATGACAGGTGAAATGCCTTTTTGAAGTATTTCAGCGGCTTTGGCACTTGTTGCTTGTATAAGTGCATTAATCTCACCGACATTAAGCATTAGATTTCTAACTCCATCCTGCTCTTGTGATTTTTGAAGTAGGAGTTGCTCTGTGTTTGTATCAAAAGTAAGCAGACGGATTACTCCATCATCTGCTGTATACATTTGTGTAATTACACGCGAAAGTTTTGCACGTACTTGTTCACCTATAAGATCTATATTTTTTGTATACTCTGCAATATCTGCGATGGTTTCTAAAATTGTCAGCATATCTTTAAGTGGAATTTTCTCATGTAGGAGAGATTTAAGTACTCGCTGAATAAGTCCGATAGAAGCAACTTTCATTACATCATCTACAATTACAGGATATGTTTCTTTAATTTTATCAATAAGTGATTGCACTTCTTGACGAGTAAGTAACTCTTCTGCATTTCGTTTGATTAGTTCACTCATATGTGTAGAGATGACAGTTGCTGGATCGACAACAGTATAGCCGTTAATAATAGCATCTTCTTTTTGTTCTGGAGTTATCCAGATGGCATCAAGACCAAAAGCAGGTTCCTTTGTCGGTTCACCTTCGATCTCTCCTGTTGCCATACCACTATCCATAGCTAAAAATTTATCTGGCATGATTTCACCTTCACCAACAGCTATACCTTTTAGAAGTACCTGATACTGATTTGGTTTGAGGTGTAAATTGTCACGAATACGTACTTGAGGCATTAAAAAACCATAGTCTGATGCGATTTTTCTTCGCATAGAACGAATGCGTTCAAGTAAATCACCACCTTGAGATGTATCTGCAAGTTTTATTAGTTGATAGCCAAGTGTAAGCTCAAGCATTTCAACTTTAAGGATATCTTCGAGAGCAGACTCTTCTTCTTTGGCTATTTCTTCATTTGATTTTTTAGGTTTTAGTTTTTGTTCTTCTTCTATCTGTTCTTTTGTCTTTTTACCTAAGATATTCTCAACATCTAAAATACTAAGTTCACCTTTTTCATACTTATATATAGACCAACCTAATAAGGCAAATAATAGACCAACGAACATCATAGAAGCTGTAGGAAGACCAGGTACTAGCGCAAAAAGAATCATAATAAAGCCAACTATCATCATCGTTTTTGCATTTCCAACCATTTGAGTGATTGTACCTTCTGCAAAATTATCTCCATCACTAGAACTTCTTGTGATCATAATTCCTGTTGCAGTTGAGACAATAAGTGCTGGAATTTGACTGACAAGTCCATCACCAATTGTTAAAAGTGTAAAAGTTGAAGCACTGTCTGATACACTCATATCATATTGAAAAACACCAATAAGAAATCCACCAATTATGTTAATAAGGGTAATAATAATACCTGCAACCGCATCCCCTTTAACAAATTTACTGGAACCATCCATTGCTCCATAAAAATTGGCATCTTGTAAAATTTCTGCACGACGTTTTTTTGCTTCAGCATCATCAATTAGTCCTGCATTTAAGTCTGCATCAACTGCCATTTGTTTACCAGGCATAGAATCAAGTACAAATCTTGCAGCAACTTCTGCGACCCTTGTTGAACCTTTGGTGATAACCATAAAGTTAATTAGTACTAGAATTGAAAAGACAATAATACCGATAACAAAGTTTCCACCAACAACGAAATCACCGAATGAGGTGATAATATCACTGACAGATTCAGGCCCTTCGTGACCTTTACTTAAGATCATCCTTGTTGTGGCAATGTTTAAAGAGAGTCTATAGAGAGTCAATATTAAAATCAATGTTGGAAAGGTTGTTAAATCTGTAGGTTTTGGGACATAAAGTGATATTAAAAGAATTAAAACGGATATAGCAATCGATACGGTTAACAGAACATCTAAAATAGATGATGGTAAAGGAACAATAATAATTGCAAGAATCGCCATAACAAACAGAACAACACTCAGGTCTCTTTGACCTATTAAAAAATTTAAACCGGTTCCTATTTGTTGTCTTGTAGTTAATTTTCTTTTTGCCAAATTATTTTTCTACCACGTGTAATTAATCATTTAAGATATCAGCTAAACTTAGCTCTGCAAGAAAAAAGTCAATTTTTCCTTGCAATTTATGTAAAAAAGGCCAAATAGAGCATATTTGTGCTTTGTTAGATGGGCAGTCATGCATAGATGGAGAACACTCAAATACAGCAGGTGCTTTTCCTTCTACACTAGTCATGACATCAAGCATATTTATTGTCTCCGGTGATTTATTGAGTACGAAACCACCATTAACACCCTTATATGATTTTAAAATATCTGCTTTTGCAAGTGATTGTAAGATCTTTGCTAAAAAACTTTTAGAGATAAAAAGTTCTTTGGATAGAGTTTCACTATCAAGCGGATCTGTTGCTTTTGATAAAACTATAAGTGAAAGTATTGCATATTCACTAGCTCGAGTTATTAACATTATTATAATCTTTAAATTGTTTTTTAATAGAGATTATATCTAAAGAAGTTGAATATTATATTTTTTTTAGAAAAGGGAGTTATAATAGTTCATACTCTAAAAAGGTATTATATGAGTAAAAGCAAGTTGGTAATTGATAGTAATAAAAAGTTTTTACCTATGTTGCAATGTTTTGTAATGGAAAATATAAAGCTTTTTCATCTATTGAATTTGAGCGAAAAACTGATGTTGTGCAGTGAAGAAGCGTTTATCTATATTCTTAACACCTCTTTTAGAAGTGAAGATGGTGAGCTTAGCATAGATATAACTGTAAATGAATTCTATTTAATACTCTCTTTTAAAGATAAAGGTTTGCCTTTTGATATATCTTTGACGCAAGATTATAAAATCGAAGAGAGTTTACAAAACATTTCTACAGATGGTTTGGAACTTTTTTTGATGAAACAGTTTAGCTCTAAAATAGAATGGCTAAATCATGGAAACAGGGGTAAAGAGTTAAAATTATATTTTGAAATTCCGCATGCTGATATAGTTACTTTAATACAAAATAAAAATGAACATAAAATAGAAATCCATGCGGAACTTGATGATATAGAAATTAAAACGTTTCAAGAAAAAGATGCTGTAAGAATTTCCCAAATAATTTATAAGACATATGGGTATACCTATCCTAATGAAGATCTTTACTACCCTCAAAAAATCATAAACTTAAATAAAAGTGCTAAATTGATATCGATAGTAGCTTATGATAAAAAAAGAGATGATATTGTTGGACATTATGCACTTGAAAGAGATGATCTAGGTTCAGTCGCAGAAATAGGTCAAGCTGTTGTAGATCCAAATTATCGTGGATTGGGATTAATGAAGTTAATGAGAAAAAAAGTAGGTCAAACTGCTGTTAAAATAGGTTTGGAAGGTATAATTTCGCAACCTGTGACAACACATACATTTTCACAAAAGGTTAATGAAGGAGTAGGTGCTACTGCAATAGGTTTTTCCTATGGTGTTGTGCCTCAAAAACAATCATTTAAAGCGATAAAAAGCAAACTGACACAACGAGAGAGCTGTATGCTTTACTTCTTACCCTTAAAAAAGAGAGCAAGAAGATTATATTTTCCTAAAAAACATAATCAAATTCTTCATGAAATATATATGAATCTTGAATTTGAATATAGTGTTGATGATAAAAAGAGTCAACTTGAGAATGGAGCTGTAAAGAGTTTTTATTCTAAAAATTTTGAAGTAGGATACATATATGTGCAAAAAATTGGTGCTGATAATTTTCAATCTATTCAAGAGGCATTATATAATTTACAGTTTAGAATGAAAGCAGATGTTATATTTATTTATATTAACCTAGAAGATGCTAACATTGAAGAATTAACGCAGCAGATAGAAAAAGAAAAGTTCTTTTTTGCAGGTATTATGCCATCAATTCTTAATGGAAAAGATGTCATTCGGTATGAATATTTACGTACATTAGTAGAAAATAGTGAAATAAATATCTATTCAGATAGAGCAAGATCTATATTTGAGTATATTTCCAATCAAAGAACTCAAAAATTCAATAAGTAAAAGGTGTATAAAATGGTAGAGGTTACAAATGATGAGCAACTTGTCATAAAATTGGTACAGCGTTTGGATACTACAAATGCGGAAAATACGGCTGCAATTATTGAAGAATATTTAGATGATTTGGTCTCTGATATAGTTATAGATGTAACACAGCTCGAATATATAAGCTCTGCGGGTTTACAGGTTGTCTTAAAATGTGCAAAAGCAGCTAAAGAAAAAAATAAGAATATATACTTAAGAGGTGCGAGTGGAACAGTAAAAGAGATTTTTCAAATTTCTGGTTTTTATACATTTATAAAAGAGATATAATGATATTTGACTCTTTAGAAGATGGTTTGCTATTTGTAAAGCAATTTTGTCATGAACATTCTCTTGATGAGAGTACTGCTTACAAACTGAATCTGATTACTGAGGAGTTGATTACAAATCTATTGAAACATTCAGATGCAATCTCGTATGAATTGATACTGATAAAAAAAGAATATAGAATTTATCTTAACATCAATTATGCTTCTCAATTTTTTGATATGAACATACAAAAACCAAGAAGTAGTAATGTACAAAATATAGAATATGGAGGACTGGGTCTTTTTCTTATTCAGGAGATGGCTTTAGAATTTCATCATAAGTATCAAAAAGGGAGAAATATTTTTGAAGTTATTCTTTAATTTAGACAATATTCAAAAAAGAATTGTTTTTTATATATTGATTATTACCATACCACTTTTTCTACTCTCTTTATATTTTGTACAGGACTATGTTGGATCTCAACTACGTAAATCGGCAGAAAAAAAAGCATATTCGTTAAATTTAAAGACATTACGAAGTGTGGAGTCTTTTTTGAGAGAAAATTCTGAATTTACAAAGGAAATAGCTTACACGTTAAAGCTTGAGCCTTCAAAATATAAAATGATTTTGCCTTTTTTAAAACAAAATTTACAAAAAAATAAAAATTTATATGGTTCAGCACTGGCGATTGAACCCAACTCATATCTGAATAGGAAATATTGTAAATATTTTTATAAAACAGGGAATACAATAATAGAAAAATGGTTAATGCCACCAACATACAACTATCTTCAGAAAAAGTGGTATACAAAGGTGAAAACTACAAAGAAGGAGAGTTGGAGCGAGCCCTATTTTGATAAAGGTGGGGGAAATGTCTATATGAGTACTTTTTCCTTCCCTTTTTGTGATATAAATAATGTTTTCTTAGGTGTAATAACTGCTGATATCAAATTAGATGTATTATCTCATAAAATTCAAAATATTGCTTCTTTGGATGATGGTTATCTATACCTTGTAAGTAAAGGGGGAATTATACTTTCACAACCATCTAAAGAGCCATTGAAAAAAGAGTTTTTGCATCTTTTTCAGGCATCAAAGGAGTCTATCTATAGAGTTGAAAGTCAAGCACAAACATATCTGTTTTATACTATTCCTGTGCTAAAAACATCATGGGTAATCGGCGTAATGTTAAAAGAATCTGTATTGTATGCTTCATTACAACAGTTAAAAATAAGATTGTTTATTATAGCAAGTATTGGAGTAATCTTGATTTTACTTATGATAATGGTGATTTCAGAACAACTTAAAAAGGATGTTGCACAAAAAGAGAAAGTAAAAAGTGAATTGGAACTGGCAATGAAAATTCAAAAAAGTTTTTTACCTGAGACGAATTATATAAAAAGTCAAAATTTTTATATAGACTCTTTTTTTCAATCAGCAAAAGAGGTTGGTGGTGATTTTTATGGTTATAGAAAGTATAAAAATGAACTGCTCTTTTATCTTGGAGATGTTTCTGGTAAAGGAGTTCCTGCTTCACTTTTTATGATGGCTACACATATACTTATTGAAAGTATTATAGATACAATAACAGATCCAGCATTAATAATGCAAAAAACAAATAAACAACTTTGTAGAGCTTCAAAAAGAGGTATGTTTACTACCCTGATTATAGGTAAATATGATTTTGAAAAAGAGAGCTTGTCATTTTGTATTGCAGGGCATCCTCCTTTCATCATTAAAAGTGAAGAAAAATTATTTTCACCTTTAGTAAAATTATTTGCACCTGTATCTGTGTTTGAAGATATAGAATATGAAAATAGTTTTTTAGATCTAAAAATGCCATTTGAAATGATGATATATAGTGACGGTATTACAGAAGCACAAAATGTATCAAAAGAACTTTTTGGTGTTGAAAAAGTAAGTGAGATATTATCTTGCATGTTCAATACTGAAAAACTTGTGTCTGCAGTAGAAGCTTTTTCAAAAGGAAATGAACAAAGTGATGATATAACATTGTTGCATATTAGTTTTTTTAAAAGCAATTAAAGAAATTTTTAGGTATAATCTCGCCTCAACTTCTTTTGCATTTATGTAATTGAAGAAAATATTATACCATTCAGGAGGCTATTATGGCTTTAGATTCGGCGAAAAAACAAGAGATTATCGCAAAATACGGACGTAATGAGAATGACACTGGTTCTAGTGAAGTTCAAATTGCACTTTTATCAGAGAGAATTAAAGAGTTAACAGAACACTTAAAAGTTTTCAAAAAAGATCACGCTTCACGTCTTGGACTTCTTAAATTAGTTGGACAACGTCGTCGTTTGATGAAATACTTCAAAAGAACAAACAAAGAGGCTTATGCTAAACTTGTTGAAGATTTAGGTATTCGCGACAACATCTAGTAAACTTTTAGAAGTTTATGTTTTTAAGGGAGAAGCACTTTTTGTGTTTCTCCCTTTTTTTATGCCAAAAATTTGGTACCTAGAGAAAAATTTCAATAGCACGCGCTAAATCCTCTTTTGTATCGATTCCAAATCCTGTACTAGCCACTTTTACCATGGCAATGTTCTTTTGATGATAGATTGCACGGAGTTGTTCTAGTTTTTCAATATCTTCAATCGGTGCATCAGGAAGAGAACAGAACTCTTTAAGACTCTTTTTTGAAAAACCGTAAATTCCGATATGTCCGAAGTAGACTGCTTCACCGCTTTGATTGTGCGGGATCTTGGCACGTGAGAAGTAGATGGCATTTCCCTCTGTATCTAAAACAACTTTTACTAAATTAGGATCTTTTGCCGCATCGGCATTGATAGAGTTATAACAACTTCCCATAATGAACTTTGCATTTTTATCCTGAAGTTCACACAGTTTGTTCATCAAAGACTCAACAACATCCGGTTCAATAAAAGGTTCATCGGCTTGTACATTGATGATAAGCTCATTATCATCAAGCTCTAAGATAGTGGCACACTCATGAATACGGTCAGTTCCGCTTTTGTGTGTTGTTGAGGTAAGCATCGCTTTGATACCATGTGCACGGCAAACTTCTATAATTTTTTCATCATCTGCAGCAACGACGACATCATCAAGATGTGCTACTCTTTTTGCAGTACGGACAACCATAGGCAGACCACCGATATCTGCTAAAACTTTTTGTGGAAATCGTGTTGATGCCAAACGGGCAGGAATAATTATCATTTTTAATCACCTTTTTACTCGCTTTGAGTATAATTACACAATTATATCAAAGGCTTTATCAAAATATGCTTCTTTATCAGCCCGAATCTGGTTACTGTTACAATAGTGATTCTATATTTTTATACGATTTTATCAACTCTTTTAAGCCAAAAGGGGATCTGCTCGATGTTGGTGCCGGCTGTGGCGTTGTCGGGCTTTTAGTTGCCCGTGACAATCAAAAAATAGAGCTAGAAGCTGTTGAAAAGCAGGATGTGCTGGCTGATTATGCCCTCAAAAACGCCAAAGAGAACGCTATTTCATACCAACTCTACAGAAGTGATTTTCTAGATTTGCAAACAGCAAAAAAGTACGACTATATCATTTCCAATCCACCCTTCTATCCTGATGGTGTTCAAAAGTCCAAAGATACAATGCTCATGCATGCACGATATAACTCAAGTTTGCCGATGGAGGCATTTTTTAAAAAGGTATCACAACTTTTAAAGCCACATTCGCATTTTATCTTCTGTTATGATGCAACACAGTTTGGGCTTATATGTGCTGCACTTGACAAGATGAAAATGAGAGTTGTGGATGTACGCTTTGTGCATCCAAAAATGGACAGAGCCGCCACACTTGTGATGATACATGCTAGAAATGGCTCAAAGGCAATGTTAAAGATGCATCCGCCTTTGATCCATTTTGAGGGAACTGAGCTCACGCAAGAGGTGCAAGAGATCTATAAAAAAGCAAAAACAGAGAGTAATAAATGTCAATTATAAAAAAAGAGGGTTATCCATATGCTTTTAATTCTGATGCCTGTGCAAACTGTGAAGGGCGCTGCTGTACGGGAGAGAGTGGTTATATTTATGTAACAAAAGCAGAGATATTTGCCATAGCAGAACTTTTAGATATGGATGTTAATGAATTTGGAGTAAAATATCTCTTTAAAAACGGGTATAAATATTCACTCAAAGAAAACAAAATCGAAGACTCTTACGAGTGTGTCTTTTATGACAGAGAGTCCAATGGATGTAAAATATATATGGCAAGACCAAATCAGTGTAAAACCTTTCCTTTTTGGGACTATTTTAAAACGCATGTGGATGAATTAAAAGATGAGTGTCCAGGGATTATCGATGTATAGAATTTTTTTATTGTCTCTTTTATTGTTTTTTTCTGCATGCTCACAAAAAACGGTTAAACCGAATGAAAAGGCTTTTGAAGCAGAAGATACTTATATCGTATTTGCTTTACGTGCAGAGCAGGTTGGAGATTTTAAGACAGCAGCCAAGCTTTTTGCAAATCTTTATAATAAATCATTAAAAAAAGAGTACCTTTATAAATATTTACAAGATAAACTGATTCAAAAAGAGTATGCCGAAGTTATTAAAACTGTTGATACTGTGAGTAATGGCTCTTTTGATGATGCAAAATTGATCCGTTTAAAAATCATTGCTCTTAGTGAATCAAATAAATTAACACAAGCAAAGAAAACAGCTAAAGAGCTCGCTAAAAGAACAAATGATGCTCAAGATTATCTTTTATTGAGTGATATATATACAAAAACTAAAGAGTATGATATGGCATTAAAATTTCTTGAAGGTGCATATGTCAAGAATTATAATGAAAAACTATTGGATAAAATGGCTATTATTCTTTATGTGAATCTTGATAGAAAAAAAGAAGCAATAGCTGACCTTGAGTCTCATGCAAGGATTCATGGATGTTCCGAATTGATCTGTAATAGATTACTCAGTTTTTATAGCCATGAAAACAATATTGATGGGTTGCTTTCTGTCTATAAAAGACTTTATGCAAAAGATAAGAGTGAAGTAGTTGCAAAAAAGATCATTCAAATATACTCTTATAAAAGAGAATATGTTAAATTAATGGATTTTTTAGAAGATAATGATGTTGATGATGAACTTCTCTTACAACTTTATCTTTCTGGAAAAAATTATAAAAAGGCAAGTGAACTTGCGATGCAACTTTATCAGGAGAGTGGTGATTATACTTATCTTGGGCAAAGTGCTATTTATAAATATGAAAGCTTTAGAGGTGATGTACCAAAGGATGTGCTAAACAATGTTATAGCTAATCTTCACAAAGTTGTAATGTATAATAAAGATACACTCTATATGAATTATCTTGGCTATATTTTGATAGATCATGAAATAGATGTGAAAAGAGGTATGGCATATATTAAAGAAGTCCTAAAAAAACAGCCAAGCTCTGCATACTATTTAGATTCGTTAGGATGGGGATACTATAAACTTGGACAATGTAAAAGAGCAAAAAAAATAATTGAAAAAGTACTAACATTAGATGGTGGAGATGAGCCCGAAGTTCAAGAGCATCTCAAAAAGATTAAACAATGTATAAAAAGAGGAAATAAATAAGATGATTTTAGATGATATTATTAAAAAAACAAAAGAAGATTTAGTTAAACGAGAGAAAGAATTTTCATTAGATTGGCTTGGACGTTCACTCGCATTTAATGCAAGACAACCTCGTGATGTTTTTCCATACCTTCAGGCAACAGAGGAGGATCCGTATAGAATTATTTCAGAAGTGAAAAAAGCATCGCCCTCTAAAGGAATTATTCGGGAGGACTTTGACCCTTTTGCTATTGCACAGGCATATGAACGGGGTGGTGCAAGTGCTATTTCAATTCTTACAGAACCACATTTTTTTCAAGGAAATTTAGAGTATTTAGCAGGGATTCGTCGTTATGTTGGAATTCCATTATTACGTAAAGATTTTATTGTTTCAAAGTACCAAATTCTAGAATCTTTAGTGTTTGGTGCAGATTTTATTTTACTTATAGCTGCAGCACTTTCGAAAAAAGAGCTCAAAGAGTTGCTGGCATATACAAGACACCTCGGTATGGAAGCTCTTGTTGAAGTCCACGATAAGGCAGATTTAGTTAAAACAATATATGCTGGAGCAGATATAATAGGAATTAATCATAGAAATTTACAAACGTTCGAGATGGATATGGAACTTTCTTATAAGCTGATTCCACTTATTCCAAATGGTAAAATCATTGTTGCAGAGAGTGGAATTTATGAACATGGACAACTTGAGGATTTAGCTAAAGCTGGGGTAGATGCCTTTTTAGTTGGTGAATCTTTAATGCGGCAAGAAGATGAAGAACAAGCCCTTAAAAAACTTAAATATGGAGAAAAAAATGCGTAAATTATTTGTGATAACGCTTATGTCAGCAGTACTTTTTTTAAGTGCATGTACACAGGAAACTCAAAATAAACTTGGTCGTAGTATTCAAAATTGGACAGGAACACATGGTGTACTTGATATTTATATGGGTGGAAAACTTGTACAAAGGTTTATTAATATTTCTAAACTCTCAACTGCTATAGCAACCAATGGAACAACAGCACGTAACTATAGATATGGTTATGGATATCTTGATAAAAATTTTAATTATAAAGTGGATGCAGGTGAGAAAAAATTGTACTTTGAAGTTAGTAACTATTCAACACCATATGTTTTTTATGAAAATCCGGGAAGTAAATAAGTGGAGATTTTAGAACTTTTTAAAAAGTTAGTCTCAACAAAAAGTGAAACTCCGGATGATGGTGGTTTACTAGACTTTATCAGTGAGTATCTGGGTGAATTTGAATCTATTCGTATAGATAGAGAAGATGTGAAAAATCTTTTTATATATAAAAAATTTGGAGAGGGTGAACATCTTTGTTTTGCTGGACATGTTGATGTGGTGCCATCTGGTGACGGATGGAAATATGATCCTTACCATGCAGTAGAAGAGGGTGAATATATCTATGGTCGTGGTACGCAAGATATGAAGAGTGGTCTTGCTGCATTTATACAAGCAGTGAAAGAGGCTGAAAATTTCAATGGAACACTCTCTTTGTTACTTACTTCTGATGAAGAAGGTGATGCGATTAATGGTACAGTTAAAGTTTTAGAGTACTTGCGTGAGCATGATATGCTTCCTGATGTCTGTGTTGTTGCTGAACCTA
>Ga0256828_1000740_pt1 | contig 21324 bp, 16 predicted proteins | sample CV88metaG_FD_185993 | JGI IMG/M metagenome (GOLD analysis project Ga0256828, IMG submission 185993) | Hydrothermal vent microbial communities from East Pacific Rise, Pacific Ocean - CV88 | ecosystem: Environmental > Aquatic > Marine > Hydrothermal vents | place: Pacific Ocean: East Pacific Rise...
GATGAGGTATTTGAGTCATTGGACAATAATCCTCTGTTACTTTTTTCAACCGACAGTTATAACCATACTGATTATATTGAGACCATTCATGATAAGGCGATAGATATTTTTCAGAAGCCCAATGTGATAGAGATAAACTGTGGGCGTTTTGCCAACCTAAAAGAGAGCGATGAGTTTTTTAGTCGTTTAGCAAAAAAGTTAAAGTTTAAGGGAGAGGTAACTGACTCATTTGACTTTGAAGATGAGATTATAGAGGCGTTTGACCAAGCTCATCATCAGGGATTAAAGCTTTTTCTTCTTATTGTAGGGTTTGAACGTCTACGTGAAGAGGTCCGAAACAGTTTTGCTGAGACACTTAGAAACTTGCAAGAGGAGTATAGTAAACGGTTTAACTTGGTTATTTTTGGAGGTCAGAAGTTGATTGCTTTGAAGTACAGTACAGGTATTCACTCCTACTTTAACACCTTTGACCAGAAGATGATTCCCCCTCCCTCTTTTGCAGAATGGAAAGAAAAGTTTAGCTACTTGACTCAAATGATATTTCATGAGGTAGTATCTGTTACAGGAGGCTTTCCGAAGTTGACAGAGCAGTGTTTCAAAGCAGGTGTAACAAGTGGAGAGAAAGCAAAGCAGTTTATAGACGAGTCCACATGGAAAAGTGACCTCTTTATGAGCTACAGAGAGCATGATATTTGTGATAAATTTATTACAGAGCCACTAGGTAACGCCCACCCTTACAGTGATAACAAGCTTTTTTATAAACTTTACTGGGACAATTTAATAGTTGAAAAAAAAGGTAAATTTGTGTGGCGAAGTCCGTTTTTGGTGGAGATGGGGAAAGAGGTGTTAGAATGTTCTTAACGTGTAGGGGGCGATTGCCATCGCACCAATATACCAATAGAAAAGAAGATATTGATAACCTAATGATAAGCTGGTGCGATGGCAATCGCCCCCTACGGAGCTAAATATGAAATTAATAAAAATTTTATTTGTCTTTTTCTCACTCTTCACCATGAACCATTCACTGTTTGCAAGAGACGCTTTACCTGTTTTGGTTGAGGGAGGGGAGCCGTTTGAGAATAGGGAGGATTTTTATATTTCTTCATCAAGTGTAGTGAATCCTGTAGCCATAAGTCCAAATGGGAAATGGATTGTTTCAGGTTCAGAAGATAATAGTATTAAAATATGGGATATTAAAACAGGTAGAATTTTAAAGCTTTTAGAAGGGCATACTGATTCTGTGACTTCTGTTGTAATAAGTTCTGATGGTAAATTAATTGTATCGGGTTCATATGATAATAGTATTAAGGTATGGGACAGTGAAACAGGAAAATTAGTTAGAACGTTAAGTAGTCATAAAAATCCAGTTTTAATGGTTGCTATTAGTCAGGATAAAAAGATGATTGTCTCAAGTTCAGAAGTTGATAATATTAAAATATGGAATGTGGATACGGGTAAACTTGTTAAAACCTTAAAAGAAAATTCAGAACTTATTTCAATTGCTATAAGTAACAGAGGAGAATTTATTATTTCAGGTTTTAGAAATGGTAAGATTAAAGTATGGGATACAAAGAGTTATAATCTTCAAATGGTTTTAAGAGAAGAAAAACGAGGTATGAGTTCTATCGCAATTAGTAAGGATGGAAAGAAAATTTTTACAGCTTCTTCTCTATCTACTATAATTACTAAATGGAATAGGGAGTCAAAGACTAATGTTCAAGTATTGAAAGTGGGTAAAAGTCATGTTAATGCAATGGCTATATGTAAAAATGGAAAAATTATTATTTTAGCTTTGAGTAATACAACTATACAAATATGGGATACTGAAACAAATACATTATTAAAAGTTTTGAGGGGGCATACAAATAATATAACATCTTTATCAATTAGTGAAAGTGAAAATACGATTGTTTCTAGTTCAAATAAAGCTATAAAAGTATGGGATATGGAGACAGGTAAAGAATTAAAAAGTTTTAATTCTCATAAGTATAAATATATAAGTTCATTTTCAATAAATAAAAATGATAGGTATATTATTTCAGCACAAGAATCGTTTTTAAATTTATGGGATATTAAAAAGAAAAAACTTGTGTATTATATTAATAATGAAAATGAAAGGGTTAATCATATTGCTCTTAGTCAAGATGGGAAATATATAGTTGCATCTTTAGGAAAGAATAAAATAAAAATATGGGATAGAGAAACAAGAAAAGAGTTAAATAATTTTTCACTAAAAAATAAAGGTATAGATATGTTGATTTTAGCTGAATATGTAGTTATAAGTAAAAATAGTCAATATATCGCTGTACCATTGAATGATGGACAAGTTTGGTTGTGGGATAAGAAATTGAACAAGGAAACATATTTTTTTGGGGATGATGATAAGGTTGGTAGCCAATGGTCAGTTGCTATAACTGAAGATAATAAATATTTAATATCAGGTTCAAACAAAGGTATTATTCAAATTTGGGATGTTAAAAGTAAAAAGAGATTAGAATCTTTTCAAATTGATTCTAAATTGCCAATATCTACAATAGCAATTAGTAATGATAGTAAATATTTGGTTACATCGATAGATAATATTGGTGTGGTACTTTGGGATTTTAAAAAAAGAAAACGAATATATACTTTTAAAATAAAAAAAGAGGAAAGTCTATGGTCTACAGCAATTAGTTCAAATAATAGATATATTATATCTAGCTTTTATGAAAATACATCTGCAACACTATGGGATATTCAAACAAAAAAAGAAATTTTTACTTTTGAAAATGTTATTTCTGTAGCTTTTACTCAAGATAGTAATTTTGTTATACTTGGTACAAAATATGGAAAAATAAAAATATGGAATATAGAAAAAGAAGAGTTTATTCAAGAATTTATAGTTGGGAATGATGAAACTTGGATTATAATTGATAATGAAAAAAATAAACTTTATAGAGGAGATAATGGAACTCTACTTTATAAAAAAAATAGAACAAAACTAATGCCTATTTATCCAAAAGAGTATAATCTATTCAAAGCTGATAATCTAAAACTAAGCATTAAAAATAAAAATATAGAGATACCCAATGGTGAAAATATAGAGCTAAATTTTAGCATCGAAAATCAAGGAGATAGAATCTACTTTTTAACCATAAACGGAGAGGGTAGCTATCTAAGTGTAAGAGGTAAAAAACTTAGTAAAATAGAAAAGTTAGAAACTAAAACCATAGCCCTAAAAATCTATGCCAAACTACCTAAAAACAACCCAAAGCCAACCCAAACTGAGTTAAATATAACTGTGATAACAGGTAATGATACGGAGTTTAATTTGAGTGTACCAATTATAATATCTCATGCCGATATAAACATCACCAAAGCAGAACTTTCAGAAGATGAAAAAAACTTAAATATAAAAATCTTAAATAGTGGTAATGAAAAACTACTAAAAGCAAATGTACGGCTTATAGAACCTTTTGAAAACAATGCAACACAAGAGGTAGTCAACTTAGAAGCCAATCAATCTGTCTCTATCTCTTATGTTTTACCTTTAGATGAGAATGGTAAACCTATAAGTTTAGAAGACAAATTACTTAGTTTAGATGTCATTGTTCCTAATTCGAAATTAGAAAAAGAGAATCCCAATGTAGAGGTAGCTCCCTCTTCTATTTGGCATATAGAAAATGTAAAAATTGTTCTAAATAAAATAGCATGGTACATCTACGCATTGTGGATATTGGCTATTTTAGTGACGCTTATAATTTTGATACTTTTTTTCAACCCTATGGTACGAAAACTCAAAAATCCAAAAGAGCTTATGAGTCTAAACCCTAATGAACTAAAAGAGGCAAAAGATAAACTAAGTAGGATAGCTAGATTTGAAAATATTTTATCTGAAAATGCTATCACCCAAGAACGCTATGAAAAAGCCATAAAATTTGAATATCTAAACCAAGAAGACAAAGCTAACTACCTAGCCAAACGAATATTTGCCAAACCTACCAAACTAGATGAGCAGAGTTATATGATGGTACTAAGCGACGACTTCCCTCTAAATGTCAAGCAGTTTATCCTCTTTATGAGCAACAAAGAGAGCATTGCCGACATGATGAGTGAGATAAAGCAGATACCTCAATATAGTAAAAATATTCTCTTTATACTTAGTGACAACTCAGAGTTACAAGCCAAGATAGCCACCGAAAAAGGGTACGAAAAGTTTGTGAGGGTTCAGCCACAGACCATGACCAAGTTACTCTTGGCAGAAGATGGGGCGAAGGTGTTGGCAGACAGCTTTGCTGAACAGTTGGCATTGACCCAAATATCGCCTTATAACCTTGGAGGAGGAGAGAGCAACTCTTCTATGTTCTTTGGTCGTCGTGAAATCATTAGCCATGTGGTGGGACGGGGGAACAACAACTACATTGTCATTGGGTCACGGCAGATAGGGAAGTCTTCACTCATGAAAGCTATAGAGCGTGAGTATGTGAAAAACCAAGAGCGAGTCCACTACATCTCGGTAGGAAAAGGAAACTTTGTACGGGCGATGGGTCGAGCCTTGGGGATAAAAGTAACGAGTTTAGAAGAGCTGGTGGCGTATATCTCGATGCAAAAAGAGAAGGTACTCTTTTTGTTGGACGAAGTTGACCCATTTATAAAAGATGAAAAAGAGAGTGGTTACAAGGTCTTGGACAGCTTTAGAAAACTGAGTGAAGAGGGGAGCTGTAATTTCATCTTGGCTGGGTATTGGGAACTCTACTTCTACACCATGTTTGACAACCAATCCCCTCTGAAAAACTTTGGAGAAGCGATAGAACTCGGAGCATTAGAAGCCGAAGCGTGTCGAGAGATGATAACTGAACCGATGCAACAACTTGGACTACGCTTTGAGAGTGACGAAGCCATCAACGAGATAGTAGAGCGAACAGGACAACGCCCGAACCTCATAGCGATTATCTGTAACAACATTATCAAGAGTCTTGGCAAAGAGAAACGTGTGGTGAGTATGGCAGATGTACAAGAGGCGATAAAGGGTAAAAAAGTTTATGAACTCTTTGAGTCATGGAAAAAGCTTGACGAAGATGAAGAGGCTTCTAAACTAGACAAGATTATTGTCTACAGTATGGTAGAGCAAGGGAGCTTTAGACTAGCAGAGTTGGTTGAGAGGTTAAAAGCATTGGGCTTAAATGTAGAGATGAGCAGACTAGAGACCTCACTGGCACGGCTAAAAGTGAGCTATACCATCGAGCGAGATGAAGAGGGTGTTTATGGGTTTATGTTGCCGTTGTTTAGAGAGTATGTTTTGAGAGATGATTATGAGGTGAAGTTAGCTGGGGAGGTTGAGGGGTTTAGAGCTTAAGCTATTTACTCCTTGACAAAATAGAATATAAAACCTATAATATAGGTAATAAAAACTAAATTATAGTTTATAAAACCTATTAAAAAGGATGTTCTAATGCTAGAAGAGCTATTTGGTTCTAAAAATCGTGAACGTGTTTTACAATACATCTTAGCCAATAACCAAGGCTATGCCAAAGAGATAGCAGACTTTTATGAAAGCAGTGTTGACCCCATACAGAAACAGTTAGAGCGTTTGGAGTTGGGTTCTATCTTAGTGAGTCAAACTGTAGGCCGGACACGACTTTTTATGTTTAACCCTCGTTACGCTTTTAAAAATGAGTTAGAGGCATTGCTACTTAAAGCACGAGAATTTTATGCTCTTGATGAGATAGAACGACTAACCAAACAACGTAAACGACCAAGACGTACAGGGAAGCCGTTATGAAAAAAATAAAAGATATGAGTATGGAAGAGTTGGGAGCTTTTGTATGTTCTGCTTTGGAAAAAGAGGGGATAGATACGGTTTTATCAGGTGGATGCTGTGTGGAAATTTATAGTCATGGGCGTTATACTTCTGATGATATTGACCTCATAGACCGATTTAATGGTGGTCATCGTAAAATAAAAGCTATTATGGAAAAGTTAGGGTTTAGAGAGCATAAGATGAAACGTTATTTTGTGCATGATGAAACTCCTCTGTTTATAGAGTTTCCTAGAGGACCTTTGGGCGTGGGTGATGCACCTGTTAAAGAGATTGCTTTACGAAAGAGTGAAACGGGAATGTTAAAACTTTTGACACCTACCGATTGTATAAAAGATAGATTAGCAGGATATTACCACTGGGATGATGAACAAAATTTGGAACAAGCTGTTTGGGTAGCGAGTGAGAATAAATTTGATATGGAAGCTGTAGAGGTGTGGTCTAAAAATGAAGGTATGTTAGAGAAATTTGAGGTTTTTAGAAAAAGGATATTTGACATTATTCTCTCAAAATCCAGTAAGGCTAGAGGCTTAGAGCTTTTAGATAAGCTTGATAAAAATGCTTAAATACTAAAAACTCATCTGCAAAGAGTCCACATCTCCCCAAGACATAGACCTCTTAGCACTTCTATGCTGTAAAATATGGTCAATATACCGTGCAAACACATCAGTTTCTATATTGAGCTTCGTGCCAATTTCATATTCACCCATAAGTGTTTCACGTAGGGTATGGGGGATGATGGTTAGTCTAAAAGAGTTTTCGCCTACATCGTTAACTGTTAGTGAGATACCATCTATGGTTATGGAACCCTTTGGGATAATATGGGCGATACATTTGGGGTCTACCTCTATAATAAAATCGGTTGCATTTTCTAAAGGGGTTATTTGGGCTACTGTTCCTACGCAGTCTACATGACCTTGGACGATGTGACCTTCGAAACGGTCACTCATTTGCATGGCAGGTTCCATGTGAACTCTTCCTGTTAGTTTTGATTCATCAATAATAGAGCGTGTTTCATCGGCGAGTTCTAGGTCAAAACCATCTTCGTTTACTTTTATAACGGTTAAACAAACACCGTTTATGGCGATGCTGTCTCCTAGTTTTGCTTTGTGTTTTGACTTGATGCTTAGGATGTTGTTCGCGTAGTTTTTAACGGTGGCGATTTCTCTTATTAGACCTGTGAACATGTGACCTCGATTTTTACTTTTGTATTTTTTGAATTATAGCGAAATAGTGCTAGGTTTTTATATGCTTGTTTGAGAGTTTAATCTCCTTAGAAAATATTTCTGAGGAGATTAAGTAGAGGTTTTAATACTTGAGTATGTTGGGTTATTACTTTAATACAGTAATTTTATCTTCAGGAGAATCATCTTTTATAAGTTTAGGGTTATTGATATCTGATATATCATATACTTTTAGACCAAGATTACTTAGGCGAATAGTGATTTTATTTGGATGGTTATACTCTATAGATTCTATGTATGCATCGTCATATAAAGTAATTTTTTGTAGGGTTAAACTTAATTTATTGTTAACATAAATAGAATATGTATCTGTAGATTTGTATATATTTTCTACCTTCTTTGATTGTATATAAAAAGCATCTTGATTTATTTTATGTAAAGAATCTTTTGTTCCTCCTAATAAATACTTATTTTCAAATGTTTCTATAGGATTATTTGGTTTGTCAATATTGATTAAGGTTAACTCTTTGTTGTATAAAATATAGGCTTCATCATCTTGGTCTGAACAGATGACTGAATTAGGTAGTAAAGAGTGTGCTTCTAGTTTATTGTTTGGGTGAAGATTACTACAATTATATTGGGCAAGAAAATTAAGAATTTCTTTTCCTTTGTAAACTGCTTTGTTAACTATATCTGAATTGAACGGGTTACTTACATCATAGCTGTGTTCTTCTAAAATGGCTTCACTGTTTTGTTGGTAATTGTATTGAACGTTAAGTATTTTATTGGTGGTATAGTTATCAGTATGTATGTCTCCATAAGAAGAAAAAATCTTATAATTAGAGGTAACATCAATTAATTTTCCATTAGAATTAATGGCATAGAGCGTATGATTTTGTATACCAGATTTAAAAATGTCTGCACCTGTTATTTTCAAAATATCCATTGGTTCTGCTAATCCAGTAGAGATATTAAGGTGGTCTGTTGCTTGTTTTGTTTCATTATTGACAACAAAAACATTTATATTTCTATCATCATTAACTTTTTCATATGCTAAAAAGTATTTTTTATTTTCTGTATATACACGTGCTGTAGGAAAGTCTTGCACTTGTTCTTTTTTAACAGATATTTGATAATCGGCAGTTCTATACCCATTAACATGAACAAAAACGGTAGCATCTTTTGTTAAAGTAAGAGAACATTCATCTGTTTTAGTACCACCATTGGTTGATTTACAGTCAAAAGAGTGTAGACCAGCTTTCTTTCCTATTTTTACTCTTAAGTCAGCATCAGCAGACAGAGCAGAAAGTGTTGTGGTATAGGATTCACCTTTTTTACCTGTAAACTTATAGAGTTTAGCATCACCTTTTTCTACTTGACCAGCAATAGGGGTATCAGAAATTTCTGTAATCTCTTCTACTCCATCTTTAGTGCTGACTTCTAGTTTATAGTTACTGGCTTTAAATCCATATACCATGATTCTAATCTCATTACTTTTCTGTGTTTCTGAAGCACCGAGTAGACATTTTTCATTTGTTGTACCACCATTAGATGAGTAGCAGTCATTATCTCTTATATCTGCTACATGGTTAAGTGCAACATATAAATCTAAATCGGCATCTAAATCAGTTAACGTTACAATAGCTGTTTTTCCCTTATCTAAGTCAAAGATATAATGCTTTTTTTCTAAATAGTCAACATGGTCTTCAACCACATCTCCAGAGTTTATAGGTGTAGGGTCTTGAGCAAATAGTGTAATTTGCATTGTGATGATAAAAAATAGTAATTTTTTCATTTGAGTCCTTTTATTAAATAATATTATATAACATAATATATTAAAATTTGTTGTTTTTTATGTTATCTTTCTTTTGTTTCTCCCCTCTCTCATTTTACTTCGATATAATTCCAATAATAACGGTAAACAGTTAAGGTAAAAAATGAATTATGATGTAATAGTAATCGGTGGTGGTCATGCAGGGATAGAGGCTAGTTTAGCACCTGCACGTATGGGTGTTAAAACCCTTTTGGTAACCATATTGGCAGAGCAGATTGGGGCAAGTTCTTGTAACCCTGCTATTGGTGGTTTGGCTAAGGGACATTTGGTTAAAGAGCTTGATGCCATGGGTGGACAGATGGGTTTGGCTACCGATGCCACGGGGATTCAGTTTAGAATTTTAAATGGTTCTAAAGGTCCAGCTGTTCGTGGAAGTAGAGCTCAGATAGATATGGATAGATACCGTATTTATATGAAAGATGTGGTTTTAAACACAGAGAACCTCGATGTAAAACAAGAGATAGTTGAAGCACTTATCATCGAAGATGGTGTGGTAAAAGGGGTTGAGACACAACTTGGAAACAAGTATATGGCTCCTAAAGTTATTATTGCTTCGGGGACATTTCTCAATGGACTTATACACATAGGTGAAAAGCAACAAAGTGCAGGACGACAAGGTGAGTTTGCTTCTATTGAGTTGGCTGAGTATTTGAAAACTTTAGGCATAGAGATAGGACGACTTAAAACAGGTACTTGTGCAAGAATAGATGGTAAATCTATAGACCTTTCAGTAATGGAAGAGCAGGGTGGTGATGAAGTACCTGTTCCTTTTTCATTTAGAACCGACAGAAAAACTTTTAACCCAACACAACTGCCTTGTCATGTGACTTATACCAATGAGACAACCCATGAGATCATAGAGAGCAACTTTTATAGAGCTCCTCTTTTCTCTGGTCAAATAGATGGTATGGGACCTCGTTATTGTCCGAGTATCGAAGATAAGATTAACCGTTTCCGTGACCGACCTCGACACCAGATTTTTGTAGAGCCACAGACTTTAGAAGCAAATGAGTATTACATCAATGGTATGAGTACATCATTACCTACCGATGTTCAACTCGATATGATTCACTCTGTTAAAGGGATGGAAAATGCGAAAATAGTTCGTTATGGTTATGCCATAGAGTATGATTATGTGCAACCCACCGAGCTAAAGCATACTTTAGAGACTAAAAAAGTAGAAGGACTCTACTGTGCTGGTCAGATAAATGGAACCACCGGCTATGAAGAGGCAGCTGCACAAGGTATGATGGCAGGAATCAATGCTGGACTAAGTATTCAAGGGAAAGAGCCTTTAATTTTAGGACGGCATGAAGCTTACATAGGGGTACTCATAGATGATTTGGTAACCAAAGGAACCAAAGAGCCATACCGTATGTTTACGAGTCGTTCGGAGTATCGTTTGCTTTTACGTGAAGATAATGCTGATGTACGTTTATATAAGTATGGAAAGCAATTGGGGCTTTTAGATGAATATTACCTCAAACAAGTAGAGCAAAAAGAGAAAGATATTAACGAAGCTGTTTTATATCTGCGAGAAAATTATGTAACACCGACCAAAGAGTTTATAGAGTTTCTTACAAGCATCGGTGAAGCTAAAATAAATGATAAAATTTGCCTTTTAGATTTGTTGGGTCGTTCAACCATGACAGAAGAGAAGATTTTAGCCTTGGTTCCAGCGTTTGAAAAATACAGTGCAGAAGTGATAGAACAACTGGTTATAGAGGCAAAGTACAGTCGATATATAGAGAAACAGCAAAATCAAGTAGATAAAATGAAAGACATGCTTAAAGTGAAGATTCCAAAAGGTTTTGAGTTTGAAAAGGTTTCAGGTTTATCTAATGAGATAGTGGAAAAACTTAATGCCATTACCCCTCCAACCCTTTTTAATGCTTCGGAAATTTCAGGGGTGACACCTGCTGCTTTAGAGATTTTACATATTTATATCAAGATGGCACAGAAGGCTCGGTAGAAAGAATAACTTTAACCTTTTATAGTAACGTAACAAAACAACGCATACATTAAGTATAGGTAATAGTTTTAATAACTCTATATAATATATAAATGTTGCTTTGTTATACTGCTTTGAAATTTACTAAAAAAGGTTCTTTATGCTTTTCTATTTAACGCTGTTTTTAATTTTTCTTTATTTTAAAATAGCAAGAGTTCATAACAAAGAGGAGCGATTAAATAATTTGGTCGTTGTTCAATATATTGTTGTATCTGTTTCAGCATTACTTCTTTATAACTATGGGTTCTCTCATCAGTCATTGTGGGTTGTTTTACTTTTTTCTTTTCTTTTTTTTATTGTCGCTGCATTAATGGTAACTGTAGTTCAGCTGGGTATTTTTATTGATGGTAAACCACTTTTTGGTGTGGGGTTACTTTTTAAACTTATGCCTTTTTTGACTGGGTTGATTGTTGGATTGCTTTTAATACTTCTATTATAGTTAAATAAAATAGAGTTAGAGGAAAGTTTTTTGAGCATTAACTTTTATAGCTAATGCTCAAAGGTTTTATTTTTTTAAGACTCTTTTATAGTAAAACTTAAGGTCTCTATCTTTTAGTTTACTCATTACGAAGAGATGATTGGCATCTATAAGTTTGAGTTCTCTATCATCTAACTTATAGTTACCGTTATTGATATGTTTCCATGAGGCACTCTCTTTACCTTCTACTTTTCCATTTTCAAGAAATGTAAGTTTATAGTTTGAACTTAATATCTCTGCAACTTCAATTTTTTCATCATCATTTAGTTTGTTTTCTTCCTTCGTTTTGGTAAGATCTGCTGTCCATTCACCAAGAATAGAACTTACAATAACGGTGACTCTCTTAGGTTCGCTGTTTGAAAACTCATCATTTGCAACAAAATCTAAATAGTATGTTCCTTCTTTATCAGCTTTAAATGAGATGGTTTTTTTTGTAGCATTTGCTAAAGTAAGGTTACTATCTTTTGGTTTTGCAGATATTCTCCATAAGTATGTAAGTACATCTTCTTTATCTTTATCAACTACTTTTGCAGTTAATGTAAGTGGTTCACTTAGTGTAACAATTTTATCATTTGGTACAGTGACAACAGGTTTATGGTTTAACGCTGGGTCTTTACTACAGCCTGAAAAACCTAGTAGGCTTAGACCAACAATAGCAACAGTTAAATAGTCTTTCTTAAGTATATTCTTCATTTTCATCCTTTTGTAATGTTATTATAGTATAAATTAAATTATTATAAATAAATGAAACAAAATATAGAGTGAGGATAAAACCAATGTTGTATTATTATGCATTTACTGGACACAAACATGGACTTGATAGGGTTAAAAAAGCAGCTGTTATTTTAAATAAATTGAGGGTTCATGGGGTAGAGACCATGCTTTTGGTCAATGATTTTAGAGCAGGATTGGTAGCACGTGAGTTTGGTGTACCTGAGTCTGTTACTATTGAGACCATTCAAGATATAGATGCTATTGCTAAAATAGGGGACTCTGTTATTATAGATTCACCCGAAGATGATCATGGACGTTTGGTTAAATATTGTTCTGATTTTAAAGAGGTATTTCGTTTTGCACAGAGTGCTGATGACAAAAGTATACATGGTGAGACCATGTTTCGTTTAGACTGTAAAGATGATGAGCAGTGTATCTCTTCTATTATAGTAGACGATGTCTATTTTGAAGAGCATAAAAAAGAAGATAAAACATTGTTCTTTCTAAGTGACTCTGATGCAGATAAAATAATATTGAATAATAGTGATTTTTTTAAAAATAACAAAATGGAACTACTTTTAGGACACTACTTTTATGTTAAATATGAAGATGATTTGGCAAAATTGTTTGATGTTTTACATGAACCAGAGGAGTATACTGATTTAATTTGCTCTGTAAAAAGAGTAGTTACTGCATCCTTCCAAACAGCCTTAGAAGCTAGTATTGCTGGTGCAGAGGTTGTTTTTATAGATATAAACAAAATATCAAATGAAGAAAAAGAACTACTAAAATTACTTAAAATTATATTAATTATTTCTTTTGATAAACATGAATATCAACAGATAATAATAGATAATGTTTTAAGAAATGATACTACAGTATGCAGAAGTGACACAATTGTAACAAAAGTGCTAAATCGGTTATAAATTATTAAGAGGATTAAACTCTTTTGCCTTATAATAAGTTAAATTTATTATAAAGGATGAGTATGAGTAGTAGACGTGATTTCATGGGTATGGCTCTAGGTGGTTTTACTGCCTTAGGTGGTATCGGTGCTTTAATGGCAATGAAAAAAACTTGGGATCCACTTCCAAGTGTTAAAGCTGCAGGTTTTACAACTATTGATGTGAAAGATGCACAAGAGAATGTTTTAGTAACAGAAAAATGGAGAGGAAAACCTATTTTTGTTTTGAAGCAATCTAAAGAGATGATGAGTAAAGCAACAGAAAATGATAAAAAACGATTAATCCAAATCGGAGATGCTCATTATATGGTCTGTGTAGGTCTTTGTACACACTTAGGATGTATTCCAGGGTACAATGCTGCAGATCAAAGTTTCTTATGTGCTTGTCATGGTGGTATGTATGATGCTACAGCAGATGTAACAAAAGCTCCACCTCCACGAGGTTTAGATATTCCTCCATTTAAATTAGATGGAACAAAGCTGGTTCTTGGTGAAACAGGTCCTGAATATGAAAAAATGTTGGCCGATGGCACAACATTGAAAGTATAGGGGGATTAGATGGCACGAATAGAAAATGCAAAAAGTATTGGTGAGTGGTTAGATCAGCGTATTGCTATTGAGACACTTAAAAAAGTTATGCAGACTGAGTACTGGATTCCAAAGAACATAAACTTCTTATGGGCAATGGGTATGGTTCTTGCTGCTACATTTGGTATTCTTTTGGTTTCAGGAATTTTCCTTCTTATGTACTACAACCCAAGCGTTGATTTGGCGTTTGATTCAGTAAACTACACCATTATGACAGAAGTTGGTTATGGTTGGATGTGGAGACATGTTCATGGTGTTGGTGCATCATTGGTCTTCTTAATTATCTATATTCACATGTTTACAGGTATCTATTACGGTTCATATAAAAAAGGTAGAGAGCTTATCTGGATTTCAGGTATGTTATTATTTGTACTTTTTTCAGCTGAAGCATTCTCTGGATATATGTTACCATGGGGACAAATGAGTTACTGGGCTGGTATGGTTATTACTAACTTATTCTCTGGTGGTTCTTTACATGCAGATGCATTTGTTGAGTGGATTAGAGGGGATTACGTTCCTGCTCAAGCTTTCCTTAGCAGATTCTTTATGCTACATGTACTTCTTATGCCTTTATTGATTATCGGTGCGATTGTATTCCACTTTGGAACACTTAGAATCCCACACGTTAACAACCAAGATGGTGAAGATTTTGATTATGCCGAAGCTGCAGAGCTTTACAAAGCTGGTAAAGTAAAAGAGTCTAAAGTTATTCCTTTCTCTCCAGTATTCTTATCTAAAGATGTATTTGTAATGGGTGTTTATTTCACTCTATTCTTCTTCTTGGTATTCTACCATTTTGAATTTGCAATGGATCCAGTTAACTTTGACCCTGCAAATGGACTTAATACTCCTACGCATATTTATCCTGAGTGGTACTTCTTATGGTCTTATGAGATTTTACGTCCATTCTCTACCAACGTTGGTTTGATTGCCTTTGCTATTGCACAGGTTATTTTCTTTACACTTCCATTCTTGGACTTGAGTCCAAATGTTGCTCCGGCAAATAGAAGAGGGTTATTCCACTTATGGTTCTGGGCAATGTTGGTTGATATGTTAGTATTAACATTTATGGGTAAATTACCTCCACAAGGTATTTGGAGTACTATCGGTCTTGTTGCTGCTATTACATTCTTTATACTATGGATATCGTTACCAATTATTACAAAATTAGAAAAAAAGCTGTAAGGAGAATAGAATGAATAAAGAACTAAAAATACTTGGTATTGTAGCAGCTTTTACTCTTGTACTTTATTTTGGGGTTGAGCCATTTGCTCACTCTCAAATGCACAAGCATGTTGAAGGACATGGTTTAGTATATGATGGAACTGCTGATATAGAAGAAGCGTCTAAAGATAAAAAAGAGGCTAAAAAAGCTTTCTGGGCTGATGTTAAAACAATAGCAGCACTTAAAGGTGATGCAACAGCTGGTGAAGCAACTTTTGCTATGTGTGCTGGTTGTCACATGGATGGTGCAGCAAACATGGGTGGTGTTACACCTCCTAGCCTTGACCATGCAGGAGCTATCTATGATAAGAACTTCTTAATAGCACTTATTAAAGACCCAGCAATGGCAACAAATGTTGACCATAAGTATCCTAATGGAACCATGACTCACCCAATGGGTAGTATTAGTTCTATGGTATCTGCTCCTCAAGATATTGCAAACGTAGTTGCTTATCTTAAAGAGAAAAAAGCTGGTGAAGTAACACCAAAAGAAGCATTTATCGAAGCTTGTGGTCGATGTCATGCTAACCGTTATGGTAAGTTGACTCAACTTGGAGAGATTCCAAAAACTAAGTCAAACATTAAAACAGGTCAAGATATTGACAAAATGAAGTATGACCAAAAAGTAGCAACTGAGCAAAATGCTTTAGCTGAATACCTTGGTAAACTTCCACCTGATTTATCTATTATGTACAGAGCAAGATCTGAGCATTTCCTTGATACATTCATTGAAAATCCTCAATCACAACTTGCTGGAACAGCAATGCCTAGAACAGGGCTTGACCATGAAGGTATGGAAAAAGTTATGGAATACCTAGCTGAAACAGGTGATCCATCTGCACCGGCTAGAGCTATGGCTGGACCATGGGTAATTGGATTCTTTATAATCTTTACTATCTTAGCTTACCTTTGGAAAAACTCATTATGGAGAGATTTACACTAATCTTTAATCCATTTTAGGAACAAGGCTTTGCCTTGTTTCTACTTTCTTGACAGACATCATCCCCCTTTTATCTACTTTTAGTTAATCTAAACCAAAATTATTATTATGGATTATTATGCTTATAGATGGACACGGTCGAACCGTAAATTACCTCAGAGTTTCCGTTACAGAACGTTGTAACTTTAGATGCCAATACTGTATGCCTGAGAAACCTTTCTCTTGGGTACCTAAAGAAAACTTACTCTCTTTTGAAGAGCTATTTTTGTTTATGAAAGTAGCCATGGATGAGGGTGTAAATAAAATTCGTATTACAGGTGGTGAACCATTACTTCGTGAAGGTTTAGATAGATTCATTAAGATGATACATGACTATAAACCTGACATTGATTTGGCACTAACTACCAATGCCTACTTACTTCCTCAAACAGCACAAAAATTAAAAGATGCAGGTTTAAAACGACTTAATATTTCACTGGACTCTTTAAAGCCAGAAGTGGCTCATCAGATAGCTCAAAAAGATGTTTTAGCACAAGTGCTTAAGGGAATAGACAAAGCCTTAGAAGTAGGTCTGGGTGTTAAGATAAATATGGTTCCGTTAAAAGGAATAAATGATGATGAAATTTTAGACATTATCACCTACTGTAGAGATAGAAAAATAAAAGTTCGGTTCATAGAGTACATGGAAAATGCTCATGCCAGTAAAGCCATAGAAGGAATGCATGGTAGAGAAATATTAGAAAAAGTAAAAGAGGGTCACACCATCAAAGCTCTAGGTCGTGAGGGTGCCAGTCCTTCGTTTAACTACCTACTTGATGGTGAGTATGAGTTCGGACTTATAGATCCACATAAACATGACTTCTGTGAAAACTGTAACCGTATACGTTTAACAGCAGAGGGTAATCTCATTCCATGTTTGTATTTCGATGAAGCAATGAGTATTGCCAAAGCTGTCAAAGAGGGTGACATCGAGGCAGCGAGTGAAGTTTTAGCTACAGTACTACGTGACAAACCAAAAGAGAACCGATGGAGTGAAGACAATCTTGACGAAGAGAAAGATATCTCTACAAGAGCTTTTTATGAGACTGGTGGGTAAAAATAGCTAAATCACTCAATATACCAAATGATTTTATGATATAATCACTCAATATATCTAGTGAAATGAGGATTAAATGGATAAAAAAGAGATATTAGCCATTTTAGAAGAGTGGAATTGTTGGTCAAAGCCTTTTTCCCAAAGCTTTAAACGAGAAGATTATGAAAATGAAGTGGCTAATAAATCAACTACCAATGAGATTATTTTTATAAAAGGAGTTCGTCGCTCTGGGAAGTCAACCATACTTCGTAACCATATTGATAATCTTGTAGCTCAAGGGCTAGATAAAAATCGTATTTTGTTTGTAAACCTTGAAGACCCACGTTTTGCCTCTTATCTCTCTTTAGATTTACTTGAAGAGATAAAAGAGGCGTATCTCTACTATCTTTCCCCCTCAGAAAAACCCTATATTTTTTTAGATGAAGTCCAAAACATTGAGCAATTTGAAAAGTGGTTGTTAAAAGAGTATGAGTTAAAACAGAGCCATCTTTTTGCAACAGGTTCCAATTCAAAACTGCTGAGTCGTGAGATAGGCTCTTCATTGAGTGGTCGTTACTTGGGTATTTATGTCTCCCCCTTAAGTTTTAAAGAGTTTGTACAGTTTAAAGGTGTTGATGAACTTACCCCTTACAGTTTGGCAAGTCAAAACGCAATATATGAAAAATATTTTGAAGAGTTTATGAGCTATGGAGGTTTTCCACAAGTGGTCTTAACCGATGATGCTTCACTAAAAGAGGCAGAATTAAAGAGTTACTTTGACTCTATTTTACTTCGTGATATTGTGGCACGGTATAAATTGGATAACTTTAGAAGTTTAGAACAACTCTCTATTTTGTTGCTCTCTTCTATCTCTAATCCGATGTCTATTTCTAAAGTAAGTAAAAAGTTAGGGGTCTCTTTTGATTTGGCAAATCGCTATTTTGAATACCTCGAAAATACCTACATGATTCAAACACTTCCTCTTTTTGATTGGTCTTTACAGAAGCAGTTTACCAATCCTAGAAAAGTTTATTCTGTAGATACAGGACTCTCTAAACGGGTCTCATTTGAGGTAGGCAGACGCATAGGAGATTTACTTGAAAATATTGTCTATTTGGAGCTAAAACGAGAGTTTGATGAACTCTACTACTTTAAGACCAAACAAGATTATGAAGTTGATTTTTTAGTGAAACAGAGAGAGCAGATAACACACTTGGTACAAGTAAGTCAAACACTCAAAGATGAAAAGACTAAAAAACGAGAGTTAAGAGCTTTGGTTAAGGCTTCGGCTGAATTAAAATATACTAAAGAGACCAAGCTTTGGTTGATTACTATGGATGAGAGTTCTGTTGAGGTTGTTGATGGTGTTGAGATAGAAGTAGTGAATGTACTAGAGTGGTTACTGCTAAGTAAAAAGGAAAATAAATAAAATGTTCTACCTAACCGAACAGTTCTTCTCCATACAAGGAGAGGGGAAATATGCTGGAATACCGTCGTACTTTTTAAGAACGGGGGGTTGTAATTTGTCTTGCCCGGGGTTTGGGGCGAGTTATCATGTTGAGGGTGAAGAGAAAATGGGGTGTGATACCTACTTTGCTGTCGATAGCCACTTTGCTTCTGCTTGGCAAAAAGTAGAGGATGCCTTTGTGCTGATTGCTCATTTGGATGCAGAGTTTAAGAAGATAGGGTACTTACCTCAGATGGTTATAACCGGTGGTGAGCCTTTGATGTACCATAAAGATGAGGCTTTTTATGCTGTGGTGACTTGGCTGGTCGAGCAGGGTATTCGTGTGACCTTTGAGACCAATGGGACAGTTGAGATAGATTTTGAAGCTTATCCTATTTATAAACAGACCATTTTTGCTTTGTCTATAAAACTTGCCAACTCGGGGGAACCAAAGCATAGACGCATAAAACCTCAAGCTATTAGCAATGTTGTTAACTTCTCTTTGGACAGTTTTTTTAAATTTACCATCGATAAAAAACTGACTGAGACCACAGCACTAGAAGAGATAGAGGAGATATGTTCTGTTTTTGAAAAGCCCAATATTTACTGTATGCCCGTAGGGGAGAGCAGGGCGAATATTTGGCACAACGATAGGGCTGTCTTTGAGTTTTGTATGAAGCATGGGTTTAACTATAGTGACCGTTTGCACATACGGGTCTTTGATACTACGCAGGGTGTGTAGGGGCGACCTCCGTGTCTGCCCTTTGCCCAATATGTAAATAGGTTCAAACAACAAAACAGATGAAGCTAAACGGCATTAAACAACTTTAGATATAATTCGCGTAATTATTTAACTGACATATTAAGGATAGACAATGGGACAAACCATTACAGAAAAAATCTTCTCTGAACACGCTGGGCGTGAAGTAAAAGCTGGAGAGATTGTTAGAGTTGATATCGACATGATTATTGGTAACGATATCACCACACCTATTTCAATACGAGCATTTGAAGAGTCGGGAGCTGAAAAGTTGGCACGACCTGATAACTTCTGTATTGTTATGGATCACTATATTCCTGCTAAAGATATCGCCTCTGCGAACCAAGCGAAGATTTCACGTGATTTTGCACTAAAGCATGACATGAAACACTTTTTTGATGAAAAAGATATGGGAATAGAACACGCTTTGCTTCCTGAAAAAGGTTTGGTTATTCCTGGTGATGTAATCATCGGAGCAGACAGTCATACTTGTACTCATGGAGCTTTGGGAGCATTTTCAACTGGTATGGGAAGTACCGACTTGTCATTTGGTATGATAACTGGTGGTAACTGGTTTAAAGTGCCAGAGACCATTAAGGTAGAGCTTACTGGTAAACCTGGTGAGCATATTTATGGAAAAGATATCATCTTAGAGCTTATTCGTTTAATCGGAGTTGATGGTGCCTTGTATAAAGCCATAGAGTTTACAGGTGATACCATTCAGCATTTAGGAATGGCAGACCGTTTCTCTATCTCTAACATGGTTATAGAAGCTGGAGCTAAAAATGGTATTTTTGCTGTGGATGCTGTAACAGAGACCTACTTGGCAGAGAGAGAAGAAGCAAATGGTGGGTTAAGAGCTGAACCTAAAATTCACCACTCTGATAATGATGCTGACTATTGTCAAGTAATTAAAATAGATGTGGCAAATCTTTCACCAGTTATTGCATACCCGTTCTTACCGTCAAATGGTAAAAGCATGGAAGAGGCAGCTGCTGACAACTTAAAAATAGACCAAGTGATGATAGGTTCATGTACCAATGGACGTATAGAAGACCTTAGAATCGCTGCAAAAATTATGGAGGGTAAAAGGGTTGCACGTCATACAAGAATGATTGTTACTCCTGCTACGCAAAAGATTTTCTTACAAGCTCAAAAAGAGGGTTTAATGGAGATTCTTATCAACGCTGGTGCTGTGGTATCTAACCCTACTTGTGGTGCTTGTTTGGGTGGTTACATGGGAATCTTAGGTGATGGTGAACGTTGTGTTGCTACTACTAACCGTAACTTTGTAGGTCGTATGGGGGCTAGAACTTCAGAGATTTACCTTGCCAACTCGGCTGTGGCTGCTGCTTCGGCTATAGCTGGGTATTTGGTTGACCCTAGAGCATAAAAGCTTCTATATAAGCCGTAGGGTACGGCTTCAGCCTACCGTTTAAACCAAATTTATAAAAATTGAACCTTTTTAATTAAAAGAGTTCAATTTGTCGGTAGGCTAAAGCCATACCCTACAGCTAATTCTTTCTTTTTCTTTTACTCTTTTAGCTACAATACGAAAAAAGAAGAGAGATTATGCAGACCCCTACAATACAAAAAATTCCAAAGAAACTTATAAAACATAATCATGAACGTATAGATAACTACTATTGGTTAAACGATAGAGAAAATGAAGAGGTACTGGCGTATTTGAATGCTGAGAATACCTATACAAAAAGCAAGTTGGAGCCTACTGAAGAGCTACAAAAAGAGCTGTTTGAAGAGATAACTGCAAAGATAGTTAAAGATGAAGCCTCGGTTCCTTTTAAGCAGAATGGTTACTGGTACTATACCCGTTATGAAGAGGGGAAGGATTATCCTTTTTATTGTCGTAAAAAAGAGAGCTTAGAGAGTGAAGAGCAAATCATGCTCGATGTAAATGCCTTGGCAGAGGGACATGCTTACTATGAAGTAGCAGGGGTGGCTGTGAGTCCTGATAACAAGATGCTCTGCTTTGGAGTCGATGCTGTAAGCCGTCGTGTCTATACGCTCTATTTTAAAAACCTTGAGACAGGTGAGGTTTTAACTGAGACCATAGAGCAAACTACAGGTGCTGCAACATGGGCAAGTGACAGTAAAACCATTTTCTATACCCAACAAGATGAAGCAACTTTACGTGCAGATAAAATCTTTAGGTATACGTTGGGAAGCTCTGAAAAGGTAGAGGTGTTTCATGAAAAAGATGATACCTTTAGCACCTATGTCTACAAGACAAAGTCTGAAAAGTATATTATTATAGGTTCATACAGTACCCTCTCTAGTGAAATGCAGA